>OBXM01000022.1_pt1 | contig 228217 bp, 180 predicted proteins | sample 1538141 | NCBI WGS metagenome assembly OBXM01 (sample SAMEA2580153, study PRJEB22360) | human gut metagenome | biome: human gut; feature: human-associated habitat; material: faeces | place: Denmark | collected 2008/2010 | reverse complement strand
CCCTAAGTCCCACCGACCTCTGCATCATTCACCTTTCCCTCCCTGCCGCCCGCTCTCCCTTTTCCGGCCAGACTGTGAAAAAGTCCGCTGAGTACTGGCTCCACAAGGGGGGAAGATATAATTGGCTATCCGCCATTTAGATTATTTACTAAAAAAAGTATAGACAAAAAGGTCTGTCCCCAGTACAATGGTTCGTAACGGAATCTGTACACGGTCAGACCTTTTTATTATGAGAGAAGGAATTGCGGAAGAATCTGGGGAAATGCCTGGCGTATGGAAAGTTTTTATCAAAGGAGGAGACAAGGCTTTGGAGAAAAGACCATTTGTGACGAAAGAAAAACTGGAAGAGATTGCAGAACTGTATCCAACTCCATTTCATATTTACGATGAAAAGGGAATCAGGGAGAATGCGAAGAAGCTGAAGGAGGCGTTTGCATGGAACCCCGGCTATAAAGAGTACTTTGCGGTGAAGGCGACCCCGAATCCGTTTATTTTAAATATTCTGAAGGAATTCGGATGCGGGACAGACTGTTCCTCCGAGACGGAGCTGATGATGGCGGATGCCCTGGGATTTTCCGGCGACGATATCATGTTTTCTTCCAACGACACACCTGCGGAAGAGTTTCAGTTTGCCCATAAGATCGGCGCGATTATCAATCTCGATGATATCACCCATATTGAGTATCTGGAAAAGGCCATCGGGGAGATCCCGGAGACCATCAGCTGCCGCTATAATCCGGGCGGGGTGTTCAAGATCAGCAACGACATCATGGACAATCCCGGCGATTCCAAGTATGGCATGACGACGGAGCAGATGTTTGAGGCGTATAAGCTCTTAAAGGAAAAGGGCGCGAAGCATTTTGGAATCCATGCATTTTTAGCCAGCAATACGGTGACGAACGAGTATTATCCGCTGCTGGCCAAGATCTTATTTGAGTTGGCGGTGAAGCTCAAAGAGGAGACCGGAGCCCATGTTAAGTTTATCAACCTGTCGGGCGGAATCGGGATTCCGTACCGTCCGGACCAGGAGCCGAACGATATCATGGCCATCGGCGAGGGCGTAAGAAAGGCTTACGAGGAGATTCTGGTGCCTGCGGGCATGGACGATGTGGCGATCTACACGGAGCTGGGCCGCTACATGCTGGGGCCCTACGGCGCGCTGGTGACGAGAGCTATCCATGAGAAACACACGCACAAGGAGTACGTGGGCGTGGACGCCTGCGCGGTGAACCTGATGCGTCCGGCCATGTACGGAGCGTATCACCATGTGACCGTTATGGGGCGCGAAAATGACCCGTGCGACCATAAGTACGATGTGGTCGGTTCCCTCTGCGAGAATAATGACAAGTTTGCCATCGACCGGATGCTGCCGGAGATTCACAAAGGGGATCTGCTCTACATTCACGACACGGGAGCCCACGGGTTCGCCATGGGATATAATTACAACGGGAAACTGAAATCAGCCGAGCTTCTTCTTCGGGAAGACGGTTCTGTGGAAATGATCCGGAGGGCGGAGACGCCAAAGGATTACTTCGCAACCTTTGATTTCTGTGATATCTTAAAGGAGCTTATATAGGATTTTTGCCTGAGGGCAGTGTGAATGAGGCGTTTTGGTCATAGAAAAGAAAAATCCCTGTGTCTTTCGACACAGGGTTGATTTTTCTTTAGGATTTTCGGATTTTCAAAAAGGGTGAAAGGATAATTTGTTACTTTGTGCATTTCTTATGTACTTAGTATAGCATACTGCCCTTGGAAATGTTTGTATATTGTTTGAATAGATTATGAAGATTTTCTTAATTCATCATCTGTTTCCATAAAACGGGGATGCCAGTGAGGGCGGCGCTTCCCATTTTGCTGAAAATGAAAAGTTAAAAAAGATAACGGTTTTTTTACATTTGGTGACAGGGAAGCGACAATTGGTGACATATTTGCTTTTGGGGCCTTACTTTGTGAAATAATTCATAGACTTTTCCTATGAAATATAGTAAAATGTAAAAAAAGAAAGAGGGGATTATACATATGGATTATAATTCAACAAATCAGCCTTACGTTTATTCCGACAGCACCAGCGCAGAACCGCTGGGCAAATACACTGCAAAAACTTTCGGCTGGATGTTTGCCGGACTTCTTATCACATTCCTGGTAGCCATGTTTGGTTATACGACCGGAACGATTATCTACGTATTTGCGATTCCTTATGCCTATCTGGTTTTAGGTGTGGCGGAGATCGCAGTGGTTATCTTCTTATCCGCGCGGATCAGTAAGATGTCTGTCGGCACGGCGAGAGCGCTGTTCTTTACCTATGCGATTTTAAATGGTATCGTCTTTTCCGCATACTTCCTGATGTATGACATGGTTGACCTGATTCTGGTCTTTGGCGCCACTTCCATCTTCTTTGGCGTTATGGCCGTGATCGGATACGTAACCAATGCGGATTTCAGCCGTATCCGCAACTTCTTAATGGGCGGACTGATCTTCCTGGTTGTATTCTGGGTATTATCCATGTTTATAAACCTGGGACAGTTTGAACTGATCGTATGTTACATCGGTATCTTCATTTTCCTTGGATTTACCGCGTATGACACACAGAAGATCAGAGCTTACCACCAGTATTACGCACAGGATCAGGATATGGCGGCGAAGGCATCCATCTTTTCCGCACTTCAGTTATACCTGGATTTTGTGAACCTGTTCCTCTATATCATCAGAATTGTGGGCAGACGTAAATAAGAGTTGTCAGAATGAGGCGGTCCGGTGCGGGCCGCCTTTTTGAGTGCTGTATACCTGACGCTGTTTCCAGCCATAGGAAATCATATTTCCACAGAAACGACGAATTTTCGACATAGGTGGAGGGAATCTGCCGGAAGTGTTTGACGATCTGAAGATTCTGGATTATGATTGGGTATAAGGATTAAAGATTTACTTGCAGGAGGTAAAAACATGAGTGACAGAAAACGGCGATATAAGATGATGATCCCATTTGTGGTACTATTCTGTCTGCTTTTGTTTTCGTTTACAGCTGGAGCGGCGGAGAGCGGTACCCGGGTGGTCCGGGTTGGATATCCGATCCAGCCGGGCTTTACAGAGATCGATGAAAATGGAAATTACAGCGGATATACGTATGACTACTTACAGGAGATCGCACGGTATACCAATTGGGAATACGAATTCTTTACCATGGAAGGGACGTTGGATGAGCAGCTGTCGGGGATGCTCACCATGCTGATTAATGGCGACCTTGATTTGATGGGAGCCATGAATTACTCAGATCGGCTTGCAGCGATCCTGGATTTCCCTGAATACAGCTACGGAACCGCGCATAAGACGCTCTCCGTATTGAAGGATAATCTGGAGTATACGGAGTTTGACTACGAATCGTTTGATAATATCCGTGTTTCGGTGGTCAGCTTTGACGGTAAGGAAGACGAGAAATTAAATTCGTTTGCGAAGATGAACGGATTTCATGTGAATCAGGTTCTGTGCAGTAAGGGAGAAGAATCGTTGGAAAAGCTGGAATCCGGAAACGTGGATGCGGTGCTGGGGATGGATGTCGCCCTGAGGGACAGTGAACTGCGCGTAATTTCCCGGTTCGATTCCCGGCCCTTTTATTTTGGAGTGACGAAAGGGAATCAGGAGGTGGCGGGAGCGCTCAATAAGGCGATGGAGATCATCACCACTACCAATCCTTACTTGTCCGCGGAACTGAACAAGAAGTATTTTACCGGAGACGAAGGGCTGGTGCTTTCGAATTTGGAACTGGAATACATCGGGCAGAAGAAGACCATCAGGGCCGGAGTCATGCTGGGGCGGGCGCCGCTTCAGTATCAGGCAAAGAACGGAGAGATCAGGGGAATTTCCATCGCGGTTCTTAAGTATATAGAGGAACAGACGGGATTGACGTTTGAGATCATCCCCTTTTATAACTGGGAAGAGTATTCCAGAGCGGTGGAAGAAGGCACCGTCGACATGGCAGTTGGGATCGTGGATGACTATGAAGGGACCGGATCTGACAGCTGTGCGCTGACAGTTCCCTATCTGTCTGTCCCTCTGCAGCTGATTATGAATGATAAAGTAGAGAAGCTTGCCGACATGTCGGGAAAAAGGCTTGCGCTGCAGAAATCATTGCTGAAGGAGCAGAATACGGCGGGAGAAGTGCTCTATTATGACAATATAGAAGGCTGCATGGAGGCGGTTCACAAGGGGGAGGCGGACTACTGCTACGGCAACAGCTACGCGGTCCAGTATTATATGGCCGGCCATAATTATAAAAATCTGCTCACATTTGCACAATCGGAAAACTCGTCTCAGAAATACTGTTTTGGAATCAGACGGCCGGTGGATATTATGCTGCTCTCTATTATGAACAAGGTGATCCGGGTACTTCCGGAAGAGAGGATCAACCGTTTTCTCTACGAGAACGTGTACGACTCCGGTGATCTGACCTTTTCCGAATATGTGATGCGGAATCCGGAACAGAGCGTACTCTATCTGGCCCTTTTTCTGCTGGTCGTGGTCACTGCTGTGTTTATTACCGTAGAGATTGCAAGAAGGCGGAACATGGCCAGGAAAGCGCTGGAGAACCAGCGGTATGAACAGCTCAGTGAGCTGTCCAACGAGTTCCTGTACGAGTATAATATCAGGGAAGGCACCTTAAATCTGACGGAACAGACAGCCGGATTTCTGGGGTGCGAAAGGAAGATACAAAACCCGGAGACCATGGAACAGAAGTATCCGGTATTTGGCTATATGATTTCGCAGAAAGAGAATAATACGGAACACGAATGTCTGCTTCCAGGAGGAAATGTGCGGTGGCTGAAGGTCATCTCCAAGATGGTTCTGGATACTACGGGCAGACCGTGGTATGCGGTTGGGAAGCTGATTGATATCCAGATGGAACGTGAGATTAAAACCCAGCTGGAAGCAAAAGCCCAGCGGGACAGCCTGACCGGGGTGTACAATTCGGCTACCAGCCATCAGCTGATAAGGCAGGTGCTGGCGGAGGAAGACCGGAACGGCACGGGAGCCATGATTATCATGGATATCGATTATTTCAAGCAGATCAATGACTACCTGGGCCATTATACGGGCGATCAGGTGCTGGAAGAGACGGCTGAGATTTTGCAGGCGTGTTTCCGCACGGATGATATAGCCGGCAGACTGGGCGGTGATGAGTTTGTGGTTTTCATGAAGGCGGTGAGCGATCCGGAGATTGTGAAGCAGCGCTGCTTTGAGGTGCTGGACCGTGTGAAGGCTGTGACAATGGAGAAACACGGAAAAGAAGTGACGCTGAGCATCGGCGCGGCCATGGCGGGCGGAGAGACGGATTACGATGTGCTCTACCGGAAGGCGGACCAGGCGCTGTATCAGATCAAGAAGCATGGCAGGAGTGGGGTTTTAGTTATGGAATAAGAAATACGCCCGCCGGGATACCATAGAGAATGGGATCCCGGACGGGCGTATTTTTATGCAGCCGTTTTTTGTGCAGTCCTTTTTCTCCGGCAGAAAATCAGAACAGCAAATCTTTTGCCAGCTGAGTCAGCACCTCTTCACAGCGCAGAATATCCTCACAGGGCACGTATTCGTCCGGTTTGTGGGCCAGCTCCAGGTCCCCGGGGCCGTAGGACATGCAGTTGTGGCTGCCCAGTGTCCCGGCGATGACGGCGGTGTCCGTATAACCGGGGAAAAAGCTTACGGCCGCCGGCTCTCCGGTGACCTTTTGGCAGGCTTCCCCCAGTGCCTTTAAGAGCGGCGACTGTTCGTCTTTTTCCACATAGGGGCGGTTACCGGTGATCTGATACGATGCGGTGATGCCGGGAATCTCCTGTATGGCGGCCGCGATGGCGTTCTCCACGATCGTCACGGCGCTTGTCGTGTCCGTCGGCGGTACGAGGCGCATGTCGATCCAGACACGGCAGGAATCGGGTACCACGTAGGGACGGTAGCCCCCTTCAATCTGTCCGAAGGTCACGGTGGAAGCGCCCAGATCCGGATGGACCGGGCAGGAGGCGATCCGGCGGCGTATAAAAGAGATGATCTCCGCCATGGCCGCGATGGCATCCGCGCCCTTCCATGGCGTGCTGGCGTGAGCCGTGATGCCCTTCACTGTAATCTCAAACCAGGTGCGGCCCTTGTGGGCAACCTCGATCCGGCCGTTCGTGGGCTCGGTATCCAGAACCCAGCAGTCCTTCGTGACCCAGCCATCTGCGATGGCGGCCTCGGCCCCGCGCATGAAGTCTTCCTCATCCACCGTCCCGATGAAGACGAGAGTACGCTTCGGTTTTTGGCCGTCCCGGGCTTTGAGAGCCATGGAAGTAAAGGCGGACAGGGCGCAGGCGAGTCCGGATTTCATGTCGCAGGCTCCCCGGCCGTAGATGCGGCCTTTGATCACTTCAGCGCCAAAGGGGGATACGGTCCATCCCTCCCCGGTGGTGACGGTGTCCATGTGGCAGATATAGACGAGCGCGGGAGCCTGCTGCTCCCCCTCCAGCCTCGCCATGACGTTAAAACGGCCCGGGAGGACCTCTTTTTTGATGACGGGAACGTCCAGGCCTTTCAGATATTGGAAAATGAATTCTCCGATTTCTCCTTCATAGGCGCCGGGATCGGTGCTGTTGATGCGAACCAGGTTCATGGTCAGCTCCATGGCGTCTGAATTGTGGTTATCCATAATACGATTCTCCTTTTTTTCAGTTATTTCCATTATAGGGGTGAAACATGGGAATGTAAATGGAATATGCTAATAAAAAAGGAATCAGGTAAGTGGACTGTGAACCATGCGAGAGAAGTAATCCGATGTGAAGCGGCCTACCGTATGGGCCTGACGGGCCGCGGTATCGGTGTGGCCGTGCTGGATACGGGAATTTATCTTCATGAAGATTTTGAACATAGAGTAGCTGCGTTTACGGATATGGTGCACCGGAGACGGGAGCCATATGATGACAACGGTCATGGAACGCATATTTCAGGAATCATTGGCGGAAGCGGAAATTCTTCCGATGGAAGGTATCAGGGGGTAGCGCCGGAGTGCCATATAATTATGGTCAAGGTGCTGGACCAGAAAGGAAACGGATATGCCTCCGATGTTCTGGCCGGTATCAAATGGATCCGGGAGAACCGGGAACGGCTGGGAATTCGGATTGTAAATATATCGATCGGTTCTTTCAGTAAGAAAGGCATGACTGAAAACTCCGTCCTGGTGCGCGGCGTCAATGCCGCCTGGGACGACGGTCTGGTGGTCTGTGTGGCTGCCGGCAACATGGGCCCCGGAAAGAACACCATAACTACGCCGGGCATCAGCCGGAAGGTGATTACGGTGGGATGCTCCGATGACTATAAAGAAGTGAATGTGATGGGAAACCGTATGATCGACTATTCCGGCAGAGGGCCTACCGGGGCCTGCATCTGTAAGCCGGAAATCATCGCTCCCGGAGCCGGAATCATCAGCTGCGCCCCGGAAACAGGGGGCTACCAGTCAAAAAGCGGAACGTCCATGTCCACGCCCCTGGTCTCAGGGGCGATTGCGCTTTTACTGCAGAAATATCCCTATATGAGCAACCGGGATGTAAAGCTCAGGCTGAGAGAGCGGGCGGTGGATTTGGGGCTGCCCATGAACCAGCAGGGCTGGGGAATGCTTGATGTGGAACGGCTGATCGAATAAGAACAGGCTTTAACAGAGAAGATCGGACGGAAGGCGTATACCTTCCGTCCGATCTTCTGCTGTTTGATTCTGAGTAAGACAGATGTGAACCTTATTTGACTTTGGCTGTTTTGCGGCCGGCTGACGGCTTTTGAAAGGCGCGCTGCTGTGGCTTAGCCGATGGTTTAGCTGATGGCTTAGCCGTTGGTTTGGCCGATGGTTTAGCCGATGGCTTGGCCGGGCGTTTCCCGTCATTTTTACGCGCGTTCTTTAACGGCCGCGGTTTTGTCTCCTTCGGAGGTACGATGAATACGGACAGGGGGAACGGGTGGTCTTCTACGACCGGAATCGTCTTTCCAATGAGCTTTTCGATATCCTTCACATATTCTTTTTCTTCGATATCGCTGAAGGAGATGGCCCGTCCTCCGAGACCGGCCCGTCCGGTCCTGCCGATTCGATGGACATAGGTTTCCGGAACGTTTGGCAGATCATAATTGATCACACAGGAAAGCTCCTCGATGTCAATGCCTCTGGCTGCGATGTCAGTGGCTACCAGCACCTGGATTTCCCCGGATTTAAACTGACCCAGCGCTTTCTGACGCGCGCCCTGGGATTTGTCACCGTGAATTGCGGCGGCGTTTACTTTGTTTTTCGTCAGAAATTTGGCTACCCGGTCGGCGCCGTGCTTGGTGCGGGTAAAGACCAGGGTAGAGGTGATGGCTTCGCGCTTCAGCAGGTGGACTAACAGCGCGCGTTTATTCTCTTTATCCACATAGTAGAGAGAGCCGTCTATGATATCCACGGTGGATGAGACCGGAGTCACCTCCACCCGGGCTGGATTTTTTAATAGTTTTTCGGTCAGCGCCTGAATCTCGGCGGGCATGGTTGCCGAAAAGAACAGCGTCTGTTTTTTAGCAGGAAGCAGTGCGAGGATCTTCTTTACATCATGGATAAAGCCCATGTCCAGCATACGGTCCGCCTCATCCAAAACGAAGATTTCCACATGAGACAGGCTTATCTCTCCCTGACCGATTAAATCATTTAACCGCCCGGGGGTGGCAACCAGGATATCGATACCGCGCCGCAGCTCTTTGATCTGGGGATTTGCGGAGACTCCGCCGAAGATGACGGCACTCCTCACCTGGGTATGGGAACCGTATTCATTTAAATTTTCCGCAATTTGCAGGGCCAGCTCCCTGGTCGGTGTGAGAATCAGGGAGCGGATCACTTTTTTGGAATGTTTTTTATCCGATGGTTTCATCAGGTTTTGTATAATCGGTAAGGCAAATGCGGCCGTCTTTCCGGTGCCTGTCTGGGCGCAGCCCAATACATCCCGTCCGGCCAGCGCATAGGGAATTGCCTGCTGCTGAATGGGAGATGGTGTGATATAACCCTTTTCTTCCAGTGCCTTTAACAGCAGTGGAGATAGTTGTAAGTCTTTAAAAGTCATGTATTTGTAGTTTTCCTTTTCTTCTATGGTTGTTAATGGTGAACGCCTTATGCTACCACAGATTTATAAAAAATACCAGACATAGTTAGAAAAATAATAAAATTATGGTACTGACAGTAATAGTATAGATACTTGTGGTCTCTGTTTTGGCGGCGGGATAATGGATATACTTTTAGTAATTTTTATGATACTGAAAGGATAGGATACTGTATGAAGAGGGCTACATTTGGGGGGAGAGTACAGGAACGAAGGGAAGAACTGCACTATACGCAGGAGGCTTTGGCGGAGGTGCTGGGGCTGTCCTATAACTTTATCGTCGCGCTTGAGGGCGACAGGAAGAAACCCAGTATCCAGACCTTTACCAAACTGATCAGCGTGCTGGATGTTTCCGCTGACTGGCTTCTGGGAATTGAACCCAGCGAACACAGGAAAGAGCGGGAGGAGAGATTCAAATATATTGATGAAAAAATAGGAGATCTTTCCATCACGGCTCAGGACCGTATTCTGACTGTGGTAGAGACCATGATCAATTATGAAACCAGGATGGATGCAAAACGGCAGGAGAAGTGAGCGGGGCTTAACAGGGATAAAAAAAGACTTGAAGGCTGTATCAGTCAGCGCTTCAAGTCTTTTCTTTTTTCAACGGCAGTCTGCAGACCTTTTATGTTTAATGAATCAGCAGATTAGCAACCGGCATACTGATCAGCAGCACGATAGCCAGCTCGATCACCACAAAGATGGTCGTATATTTGTATATTTCTCCGGATTTCAGCCAGTCCTTGTTGCCGAAAAGCAGTGCGGCAAACGGGGAGGCTGCCGGTGTTATGGCCGCGGAGGAGAGCACGAACAAAATCATCATGGACACCACCGGTGCGGAGTTCATTCCTGTCGCCATGCAGAAGGTTGCGATAACCGGCTGCATTAAGAGGCCGATTACGAAGCTGTTGCACACGTTCGTTAAGATCACGGTAAGAACCATGATAATCACGGCAAATGCGGAGGCCGGGACGTTCTGAAGTACCGGCATCAGTACGGTGTTTAAGAATGCGGACACGCCTGTACTCTCGTTGGTCAGTGCATTTCCCAGCAGGATCGCGGAAGCGATGAGGAAATAGGTACTCCAGGAAAATCTCTTCATGGTGCTGGAGAAATCCATCAGCGGCTTCTTGGAGATCCGGATCGCGCACAGCAGGAACACATAGAAGGCGGCGATGCCGTATGTATTGGCTTTTACGAAGCGTCCGACCGGGTGCGTTGGCAGTACGCTGGGAATTAAAAGGATCAGAATGAACACGGTGAAAGAAATTGCAATGAATTTCTGGCGCAGGCTCATTGGTGGAAGCGGGTTCTTATTTAACGTTTCCATCTTTAATTCTTTCAGCTTGCTGGTATCCGGTCTCAGTACAAACTTGCAGAACAGAACCAGAACCACGATACAGACGGTCGCATGGATCAGGCCGGTAAGCAGGTAGCCGGCGTTATTGATCTCGATTACGGTTCCCATGTTGCCGGTGACGGAAGCGTAGTTGCTGATGAGGGCGAGGCCATTTCCCATAAACGGCGGGATGGGGAAGCCCAGCAGGGTCGCAACGGTGACGAGAATCAGCATGATGGTCGGGAACTTGTCATGTTTCTTGAGGCCTACTGTTTCAAAAATATCATAGAGGATCGGGCAGAATAAGAAGATCGGGGTAAAGCCGCCCATAAACGCGCCCATGAGCATGGAGCCAAGCATGATAAAGAATGCCAGCACCCAGGGGCGGCCGAGGCAGATCTTCCTGGTCAGGAAAAATCGTCCGCAGTATTCCGTTAAGTTGTTCTCGATGAGACAGTTGATCGCTGTCAGCAGAAAGAGAACCTGAACGAGAATCGGGTTGCCAAAGGTTGCGGTCAGCACCTCGTTCATGGTGCTGTATCCGGAAAGTCCCACTAAAAAGATAGAGAGGATACTGGAGATAATCGGGTCGGAAGTCGTCCATAAATACAGCGTACCGATGAAAATACCCAGAATTTCCATGCCGATTGGCGTGATGCAGGGAAGCTGGAACGGAAGGTAACGGAACAGCAGCATAATACCAATTCCGATTACCAGATGAATGGAGTAGAAATCCTTTTTTTTCGTTTGTGCCATAGTGAACCCCCTATTGTTTTTCTTTGCTGTTTTAAATTTTATAAAAATATGATAATATATTAACAAAGAGTAAAATATAGTCTTGGTTATATTTTTATTCCAATATTTGTAAAAAGATATAATTAGGAAGTAATCAGATATAAAAGCGACAATTTGACGGGAGGACTTCGGTGAAATGGATCAAAACGGAGTAAAACAATACTTTGAGCGTTACGGTATGAGAATTGAAGTAAAGAGGGAGACATCGATCTGTAATCCCAGGCTATCCGACTCCTATATTTATTACCTGGTGGAAGGCATCGCCAGTCTGACCTCACTGACCATGGACGGAGAAGAAAAAGACTTCATCTATTTCCCCCACGACCATCTCCTTGGCTTTGCTCCGGCCCTGATGCGCCACTACAGAAAAATTCGCGGAGAAGAGCGTACGCTGTCTGGAGATGGCAGTTTACAGGAAAAGATCCCGTTCGGCATCGACACAAAGACAGACTGTGTCTTCTACCGTCTGGATGAGAGAACCTTCGAGATTCTGCTGGAAGAAGACTCCCGTTTTCTCTCCTACATCATGGAGGCTGTGACCTGCAACTACGTCACCCTGGTCCGCAAATTCCACGATACCCAGGAGGAATGCGCCTCGAAGCGCCTCTATAAATGGTTTCTCGCCTTCAGCAGCCGCGAGGGCCAGTACCGTGCGGTTCCCCACGGCTTCACCTACGCCGAGATCGCCAAATACTTGGGCATGCATCCGGTCACCGTCTCCAAACTCTCCTCCGCCCTGAAAAAAGCCGGCATCATCAAAAAAGAAAAAGGCCGCATCCTCATCATTGACGAGGACCGCTTAAAAGCTCTTATATAACAGTAATTATACAACGGGAGGGTCATATGAAATTCTACATCGCTTCAAGTCTTGTAAACTATGAACAGGTGCGTGACCTTTCACGTCTGCTGAGAAATGCCGGATGGGAGCATACCTTCGACTGGACATTATACTGCCCGTTGAAAGAAAACGACGCGGAGATACTGATGTCTGTCGGGGAAAAGGAATATGAGGGGATCAGGCAGTCGGATGTTGTGATAATTTTAACTCCCCAGGGCAGAGGAACTCATATAGAACTGGGGATGGCAATCGCGCTGAACAAAATAATTTACCTGTGTCATCATGACGATACGTACTTCAAGTGCGATAAGAATACATCAACATTTTATTGGCTCCCGCAAGTAAACCAGTTCATTGGAAATACGCAGGAAATTGCGGAAGAGGTGTTAAAGTTACAGTAAGAGGACAGAAAAAATTCCCAGAATATAGTCAAGGCTAATTTCCTGCCTTCTCCCCGTGTGTTATACTTTTGTCAAACGAAAAACCGGCAGGCGCCGGAAGAAGGAGAAGAAAATTTATGGCAGGTGCAGTATACTCATTTGAAGAACACATGATTAAAAAACAGGCCAGAGCGGAGGAAGCAATGTTAAAGGAACTCCGTTCCGGAGCGTATACCATTGACAATCCGCTGGTATCGTACAATCTCTATCTGATTAATCCGCTTTCCGCGGTAATCTCCTTTTACACAGAGGAAGAGACCGCCGTTACAGTGACTGTATTCGGAAAAGCAAAGGAAGGCAATATCACACATACATTTCCAAGGGCGAAAGAGCATGTCCTGCCGGTGGTAGGCCTTTATTCCGGATTCGTAAACCGGGTGGAGGTGCGGGAATACCGTGGAAAAGTACATACGGTGGAGATCGAGGTGCCGGACGTATTTGAAGGGAATTCACCAGTTGAATCCATGGATACGACGCCGGAATACTTACAGGACGACTGCATTTTCTTATCTCCGTCGGGGGCGGAGCTGGCGGTGGCTGTTGACTATGCGGGAGACATCAGATGGTGCCTGAACATCAAATGCGTATTCGATATGAAACGGCTGAAAAACGGCCATATTCTCATGGGTACGGACCGTCTCGTGCAGATGCCGTATTATATGTCCGGTATGTATGAGACCAGTGCCTGCGGCAAGATTTACCACGAGTACCGTCTGCCTGGCGGCTCTCACCATGATGCGTTTGAGATGCCGGACGGCAGCCTTCTCTGCCTGACCGAGGATCTGACATCGGGTACCGTGGAAGATATGTGCGTGCTGATTGACAGGGAAACGGGTGATATTTTAAAGACCTGGGATTATAAGAATTTCCTGGAGCCCGGACTGGGAAAGAGCGGCAGCTGGTCGGAGAAGGACTGGTTCCACAACAACGCGGTGTGGTACGATGAGAAGAGCCACAGCCTGACATTTTCCGGAAGACATATGGATTCCATCGTCAACATCGATTTTGAGACCGGAAAGCTTAACTGGATCCTGTCCGATCCGGAAGGATGGCCGCAGGAGTGGGTGGACCGCTATTTCTTCAAGCCTGTAGGAACCGACTTCGAGTGGCAGTATGAGCAGCACGCGTGCCTGATCACCCCGGACGGCGACGTCATGTGCTTTGACAACCACCACTGGGGATCCAAGATAAAGGAGAACTACCGCGCGGCGAAGAATAATTATTCCCGAGGCGTGCGTTACAGGATTAATACGAAGGATATGACGATCGAGCAGATCTGGCAGTACGGAAAAGACCGCGGCGCCAGGTTCTTCTCCCCCTATATCTGCAACGTAGAATACTATAACGAAGGCCATTACATGGTTCATTCCGGAGGAAGCGCCTACAATAAGGACGGCGAGATTTCTGAGTCCCTGGGCGCGCTGGAGCAGAACATGGGCGGCACGCTCTTTGCCACAACCGTGGAGCTCTGTGACGACAGGAAGATGCTGGAGCTGCATACCAAGGGTAATTACTACAGGGCTGAGAAGATGAAGCTGTACGCGGATCAGGGCAATTTAGAGCTGGGCGAGGGCTCCGTGCTGGGCGAAATGGGCATTACGAAGGAATTTGACACAGATATCCCGGCTCCGGTAAGCAGCGAACTGATTCCGGACCGCTATGAGGCTAGAATCGAGGATGAGGACGACCGTTTCACCTTCCATGCGAAATTCGAGAAGGGCCAGCTGGTTATGCTCATGCTGGAGCAGGGCGAAGAGAAACACCGTTACTATATTTCCACCACAGCAGTTTCCCACAAGGCCATGTGCTGCGGAACGTTTCTGGAGTCCGATGAGCGTGTGACGAAGACCAATGTGAACAAGGCGGGAATGAAGGGAACGTACGAGGTCTTTGTTGTGATCGACGATACCAAGTATCCGTGCGGAGTATCGATTGAGTGCTAAAGCTGTTTTGCCCGAGAGCGTGTTTGAAAATATTTTCCGCCGCGCTTCAGGCGCGTCATAAAATCATAAAGATGTCAGGGAAAAGACTGAGGAGGCCGCATCCGCTTCCCCGTACCCTATAACGGGGAGCTTTCCCTGATGCGGCACTGTTATGGCAGGACTTTCCGGTAAGCAGCCGGTGAAAGTCCTGTCTGTTTTTTAAATATTCTGCTAAAATACAGCGGATTTTCGTAGCCGATGATGGAACCGATCTCGCTGACCGGGCAGTCGGTGCTTTCTAAGAGCTCCTTCGCCTTATTGATCCGGATGGAAGTCAGATATTTACAGGGCGGCACGCCCACGTACTGCTTAAAGCTCCGGATAAACCAGCAGGTACTCATATGAAGACTGGCCGCGTAATTGGAAATATCGATGTCCGCAGAAAAATTTTCATGGAAGAACTGAACCGCGTGCTCCATTTCTTTTTGGATCTGCGGTTTATTCTTTCCGCCCTCTGCGATCTGGCGCTGTACGGTCAGAAGAAGCTGTTTAAAATACAGCGAGGAGAAATCACCGCTTAAGGGGCGCGGCAGCTGCAGCTCCCGGATCATGGAGAGAAAGAGCTCCTGGTAGCGGGAGACACATCCGGTGCGCAGAATGCGGCGGCCTTCCAGACTCAGGCCGGTGCTGGAGAGAAGCCCCGCCGCCTCATATCCCGTGAAATGGACCCAGAAGACCTCCGGCCTGTCCTCCAGGAGATACGTATACTGCTGGTATTCTCCCGGCCCGTACAAAACCATGCTCCCGGCGGGAATGGTGACGGCCTCACCGTTTAAGACAAATTCGGCTTTGCCTGAGGCGATATAGAGAAGCTGGTAATCGGGCCGGCCTGTGGCCCTGATGGTGGTCATGGAGACGCGGGTCAGCAGGCGGTAGACTCCGCAGCAGTTGATCCGCAGGGGGATCGTATTATCTTCCAGTTCCGCGTCGGATATGTCCAGATATCCCGTATTCGTATACATGGCTTGATTCTCCTTTCAGGTCTGCGATACCTTCTATTCTATGATTGTATCATTTTGTGCATGTTTTGTCTAACGAAGGATATGGATTTTTCAGCCCGCTATTTTATAATAAAGGAAAGAATGAAAGAGGAGGATTGAAAATCCATGATAATACCGAGACATTACGAAAATCTGCATGTGCTGCATGAGAATACGGTGGCGAACCGATCCTATTACATTCCGGCGGAAGAACGGTTTGACGATCTGGTGGAAAACAGGGAGCATTCCGGACGCTTTCAGCTGTTGAACGGAATGTGGGGTTTCCGGTATTTTGACAGTATTTACGATTTAAAGGATGAATTTTACCAGGAAGGATACGGGGAAGAGGGCTTCGGAGAGATTCCGGTGCCGGGCTGCTGGCAGAATTACGGTTTTGACGGACATCAGTATACGAATACGAGATACCCGTTCCCCATGGACCCGCCCTACGTTCCCGAGGAAAATCCCTGCGGAGCGTATATCCATCATTTTGTCTATGAGCCCAACGAGGCGGCGCCGAAGGCGTTTTTGAATTTCGAGGGCGTGGATTCCTGTTACTACGTATGGCTGAACGGAAGCTATGTGGGCTACAGCCAGGTGTCCCACTCTACCAGCGAATTTGATGTAACGCCTTATATCCGGGCAGGCGAAAATAAGCTTGCGGTTCTCGTCTTAAAATGGTGTGACGGAAGCTACTTAGAGGACCAGGACAAATTCCGAATGAGCGGTATTTTCCGGGATGTCTATCTGTTAAAGCGGCCGGAACAGGGTATCTTTGATTACTTCCTGAAAACGCAGACTGGTGAGCAGCAGGCGCAGATCGATGTGACATTTTCCTTCTTCGATGAGAAGATGTCGGTCAAATGCTCGGTATACGATCAGGATGGAAATCTGGCCGCGTCGGCGGAAGGCGTACCGGGAGAAGCTGGATTATCCCTTACGGTAGAGCGTCCGGTTCTGTGGAATGCGGAACAGCCTTATCTTTACACGGTGGTATACGAGTGCGGCAAGGAGGTCATCACAGACCGCCTTGGAATCCGGGAGATCGAAGTAAAGGACGGAGTCGTACTGGTCAATGGAACGAAAATCAAGTTCCGCGGTGTAAACCGCCACGACAGCGACCCGGTCACCGGCTTTGTGATCAGCCTGGATCAGATGAAGAAGGATTTCCAGGTGATGAAGCAGCATAACGTCAATGCGATCCGCACCAGCCATTACCCTAACGCCCCGCAGTTTTACCAGCTCTGCGACGAGCTTGGCTTCTATGTGATCGACGAGGCGGATAATGAGAGCCACGGAACCAACGATATTTACATGGAAGAGGACCACGAGGCCGGATGGAGAGAGCGCTGGAACCACGCAATTTCCGATAACCCTGCATTTACTGAGGCCACGGTGGACCGTGCAAAACGTCTGGTGGAACGCGATAAGAACCGCCCCTGTGTCCTCATCTGGTCCATGGGAAATGAATGCGCCTACGGCTGCACCTTTGAGGCTGCCTTAGCATGGACGAAAGCATTTGATTCCACGAGACTGACTCACTATGAGAGCGCCCGCTACAGAGACAGCAAAAAAACGTACGATTTTTCCAACATTGACTTATACAGCCGGATGTATCCGCCTCTGGAGGACATTCACACGTATTTTGCGGAGAATCCGAAGAAGCCGTTCGTCATGTGCGAATACTGCCATGCCATGGGCAACGGGCCTGGAGACCTCGAGGATTATTTCGAAGTGATCGAGCAGTATGACGGCCTCTGCGGCGGATTTGTATGGGAGTGGTGCGATCACGGAATTTACCAGGGCAGAACCCTGGAGGGACGCCCGATGTACCTCTATGGCGGAGACCATAAAGAATATCCTCATGACAGTAATTTCTGTATGGATGGACTGGTCTATCCGGACAGAACGCCTCATACAGGCCTTAAGGAACTGAAAAATGTGAACCGTCCGGCGAGAGTCGTCTCCTTCTGTCAGGAGACACGGGAAGCCGTGATCCGTAACTATCTGGATTTTACCAATTTAAAGGAGTATGCGTCTGTTGCATGGGAAGTGACGTGTGATGGAGCGTGCATCGCAGCCGGCGTTCTGGAAGGGGCTGCGATGCCGGATATTCTGCCTCACGGGGAAGCCGCCGTCCGCCTGGACTTTCAAGTGCCGGAAGCGGGAAAATGTTTCTTAAAGCTCCGGTATATCCGCAGAGAGAGCACGAGACTGACGGAGGCCGGGACAGAGCTGGGATTCGATGAAATTCTGCTGAAGAACGAAGACGGAAGAAACCAGACCGCCCTGCGCATGCTGGAACGGTGCGGCAAGGCGTGTGCGGACAGGAATCAGTCCAGCCCGTTCACTGTAAAAGAAGACGACCGCCGTCTCTTTGTGTACGGACCGAATTTTGCTCACGTTTACAATAAACTGACCGGTGTTCTGGAAGAGATGAATGTCAACCAGTGCCGCCTCCTGGAACGGCCTGTGGAATACAACATATGGCGGGCGCCTACGGATAATGACCGCTACATCAAACTGAAATGGCAGAAGGCCCATTACGATATCACGTATTCGAGGGCGTATCAGACGGATTACTCTGTCACAGCGGAAGGCGTGCGTATCCATTCGGTACTTGCGATTCTCTCACCGGTTATCCAGAGGATTTTAAATATGGAGGCAGAGTGGCTGATCGGAGCAGACGGAAGAGTGGATGTGAACTTAAACGTGAAGCGCGACACCGAGCTGCCGGAGCTTCCGAGATTTGGCCTCCGCTTATTCCTGCCGAAGGACATGGAGGACGTCACCTACTACGGACTGGGGCCGGTGGAGAGCTACTGTGACAAGAGAAGGGCGTCCAGCCACGGGACATTTACGGCTCATGTGACAGAGCTTCATGAGGACTATATCCGTCCGCAGGAAAACGGAAGCCACGATGACTGCGATTTCGTATCGCTGGCTGGTCGGAGAGCCGGTTTGACGGCAGCGGGAGATAAGACCTTCTCCTTTAACGCCTCCGTGTATACCCAGGAGGAACTGACGGAAAAAGACCATAATTACGAACTGGTCCGTTCGCCTTATACGGTGCTGTGTCTCGATTACCGGATGAATGGCATCGGTTCCAACAGCTGCGGACCGAGACTGATTGAAAAGTATCGGTTGGATGAAGAAGAATTTTCCTTTGGAATCAGCTTGATTCCGGAGGTGAAAGCGGAATAAAATGAGAATGCCGGTACGGTCCCAGACCGTACCGGCATTTTTTTCAAGTCAGCCTTCCCGGAAGCGGCAGAAGTACTCCTCTGCCTGCTCCGGCGAAAGGGAAAAACGCTTTTCCAGCTTCTGAAGGATTATGTTTTTAGGAGTGCCTTCTTCAATATGGTCCAGGATGAATGCACGGATGCCCTGTTCCATGCCCCGCTCCATCCCCTGTTCCATGCCGAGCTTTTCCCGTTCCTCCAGCTTATCTGCAAATAATTCTTCCAATGCGTTGCACATGTCGCGTCCCTCCTTATATTTTTTCCAGTTTGCACGTACAATGAAATCCATGGCCGCCTCGTAGAGCGGGTTCTTTTCTTTCCCTGCATAAGCTTTGGCAAGCGGTTCGATGTCCTCCTGAAGGCTCAGGTTCGTCCGAAGACGGCTCAGCCAGGTGAACTCTTCGCTGGAAAGCCTGGGGAGAATCAGAATCTGCATCGGGAACATGAGTCCCGTCACATAGTAGATCCCCGGATATTTTTGAGAGATGTCTGCATGATAGAGATCCATTAAAAATGCAGCCAGCTTCCTGGGATAGTGGCTGACAGCCAGTGAGATGGTAAGCTCCTCCGGAGGAATTTCCCGTTCTTTTTCTGTGTTGGACTGGTAAATGCAGGCGTACCCTGTTACCCTGTAATAATCGTTGATGCTGAAATAATCTTCCGGGTTCTTATACTCAATAATATTGTACTTCCGGAAAATATGACCGATACTTTTAGAAAGAATTTTATCCGGCTCCGGTTTGATCACAAGGGTATCAATCTGAAGCGGTTTTTCGGTCAGATTGAATTCTTTCAGAAATTCGAGCCGGCAGGGCTCATCCATAAACTCAATCTGTAAGGCCGCCTGGAAAGCCGGATGCCACTGTTAAGCTTTTTTCGTCATCGATTCCTCTCCTGTTATTATAATCAAAAATGCGTCAGGTATCAACAGGTATTCACAGACATTCCCCCTTTGAGTCAGATATTTTGTTTGCGGTATATCCAAAATAAGTGATGGAAACTTATGGCCGAACTGGCCCTGACGGCATCGTCTGATCCCGTATGACGCCGTATGCTGTACAGATGACAGCCACGGACTTGATGAACGGCTCTGCGCACAGGACTGTGCGGCAGAGACTGCTTTTATTTTACCATATTTACGGCAGAAAGCCAGAAAAAAATTACAATACATATACAAAAAAATCACACAATAGAAATCCAGAAAAATCATTTAAACATAAAATTAAAAAAGCAGCACCGGTATACTTACCAGAAACAGAAAATACCAATTGCATGAAGACCGTCCCTATGATATAGTAAAAGAGTATCGGAGAACGTTCCGTTCTCTATTTCTGCAGTTCACCGGCAGTTCGCCGCAGTTTCAGGAAAAGCTACAAAAGAGAATAGAGAACAGGAGAGTGATGCGTTTTGAGGGGATAGGGGCAGGAATTTTTTTACTTTCAGCAGTGTAAAAACGCGGGAATTCAGGAAAATTCCAGTTGACATTTAGGGACAAGTATACTATGATTATAAGCAGGAAAAGAACATTTGTTCGCATTGGAGGATAACATGAATAAAGATGATAAATTAAAGGCACTTGATGCCGCCATTACACAGATTGAGAAAGCATATGGCAAGGGTTCCGTGATGAAGCTGGGAGACGGCGGCGTGAAGATGAACGTGGAGACTATTCCGACTGGTTCCTTAAGCCTTGATATCGCCTTGGGACTCGGTGGAATCCCGAAGGGAAGAGTCGTGGAGATCTATGGCCCGGAGTCCAGTGGTAAGACGACCGTGGCTTTACATATGATTGCAGAAGTTCAGAAACGCGGCGGCATCGCGGGCTTTATTGACGCCGAGCATGCCCTTGATCCGGTGTATGCGAAGAAGATCGGCGTAGATATCGATAATTTATATATCTCTCAGCCGGATAACGGAGAGCAGGCGCTGGAGATCACAGAGACGATGGTGCGTTCCGGAGCGGTTGACATTATCATCGTGGACTCGGTTGCAGCCCTTGTTCCGAAGGCGGAGATCGAAGGCGACATGGGTGACTCTCATGTAGGTCTGCAGGCCCGTCTGATGTCACAGGCGTTAAGAAAGCTGACCGGTGTCATCAGTAAGTCCAACTGTACGGTACTCTTCATCAACCAGCTGCGTGAGAAGGTAGGCGTTATGTTCGGCAGCCCTGAGACAACGACTGGCGGCCGTGCCCTGAAATTTTACGCCTCTGTACGTATGGATATCAGAAGAATTGAATCCTTAAAGCAGGGCGGCGAAGTGGTTGGTAACCGCGTACGTGTGAAGGTTGTTAAGAATAAGATTGCTCCGCCATTCAAAGAAGCGGAGTTTGATATCATGTTTGGAAAGGGTATTTCCAAAGAAGGCGATGTGCTCGATCTGGCGGTGAAGGAAGATATTGTGGAGAAGAGCGGCGCATGGTTCGCTTACGGCGGAGCAAAGATCGGCCAGGGCCGTGAGAATTCTAAAATTTATCTCCAGGATAATCCTGCTGTCTGTGAGGAGATCGAGAATAAGGTGCGCGCCCGTTACGGACTCGGTGAAGATGGTGCGGCTCCGGCAGGTGCTCCGGCAGGCGGCGCTCCCGCGGGAGAAGCTGCTCCGGAAAAAGAGAGTAAGAGAATTAAGGCCGAACCGAAGGAATCATAAGTCTGGCTAATAAGATGGCAAGGAATCATAAAAAGTGAGCCATAAAGACAGCGATTCATAAAATAAGTAAATAACAAAAGTAAGGGGCAGGTATGACAGTTACGGAGATCACACCCCTTGATAAGCGCAGGAGTAAAGTCATTCTGGATGAAGACTTTGCTCTTGCGCTTTATAACGGGGAAATAAAGCGGTATCACATTGAGACGGGAGAGGAACTGCCGGAGGAGACGTATCGGGAGATCATGGAAGAGATCCTTTTAAAGCGTGCGGTGGAGCGGGTCTGTTACCTGCTTAAGTCTTCCGATAAGACGGAACAGGAGCTGCGGAAGAAGCTGAAGGACGGATACTATCCCGGGGAAGCCATTGATTATGCCATCGAATTCCTGAAGAAGCACCGGTATATCAACGATGAAGAGTATGGCAGGCGCTACGTGGAGTATCACTCCACAAAGAAAAGCAAGCGGCAGATTCAGTACGAGTTACAGCGAAAGGGGCTTTCCAAGGAGGCGGTTTCCGACATTTTAGAGGAGCATCCGGTGGACGAGGAGGCGCAGATCAGGGACTACATCAGACGGAAGAGACTGGAGCCGGAAGCCATGACACTGGAAGAGCGGAGAAAAGCTATGGCAGCGTTGGGAAGAAAAGGATTTTCCTTTGAGACAGTCAACAGGGTTTTCGGCAGTAAGTACGGTGATGACGGGACATTCTGAAAATGTGTAACAGTCCAGACGGCGGGAAAACTGGTGCAGGAAGCAGCGTCAAGCGTGCTTGTAAGCGGCTTTATGTGCCAATTTTCACATCGGATGAATATCCAATGGTTCTTGACCGGCTTTTTCGGTCAAGAAGATGGCCGTCTGAACCGTTACGAAAATGTGTATAAGTATACTGGAAACAGCGGTTAAATACTTGACATAATGTATAAAACAGTTTAAAATTGTAGTGTTGTATTGATGTACAATGAAAATTAAATAAGGAGGTGCTCCTGTGTCAGTATCAGTATTCACGGCTGCATTGATTGCAATCGTCGCATCAGTTGTAGTTGCTTTTATTGCCTGGACTGCTGCCATCGCGTATCGTACGAAATCGTATGAGAGCAAGATTGGTTCTGCAGAAGAAAAATCCCGGGAAATAATAGATGAAGCATTAAAAACCGCTGAGACAAAGAAGCGCGAAGCTCTCCTTGAAGCAAAAGAAGAGTCTTTGAAGACTAAGAATGAACTGGAAAAAGAGACCAGAGAAAGAAGAGCTGAGCTTCAACGTTATGAAAGACGAGTACTAAGCAAGGAAGAAAACCTGGACAAGAAGTCCGACGCAATGGAAAAAAGAGAAGCAGGTCTTGCTGCTCGAGAGGAAGCCCTGAATAAGAGAAACGCCGAAGTAGAGTCTCTCTATGAAAAAGGGATACAGGAACTGGAAAAGATTTCCGGATTAACCTCCGAACAAGCAAAAGAATATCTTTTAAAATCTGTTGAAGATGATGTAAAACATGACACTGCGAAATTAATCAAGGAACTCGACAACAAAGCAAAAGAGGAAGCCGATAAAAAGGCGAGGGAATATGTGGTGACAGCCATCCAGAGATGTGCTGCGGACCACGTTGCAGAGACGACAGTTTCCGTTGTGCAGCTTCCGAACGATGAGATGAAAGGCCGAATCATCGGACGTGAAGGACGCAACATTCGTACGTTAGAAACCCTGACGGGCGTGGAACTCATTATCGATGATACCCCTGAGGCGGTTGTATTATCCGGATTCGATCCGGTTCGAAGAGAAGTAGCCAGAATCGCATTGGAACGGCTCATTGTGGACGGACGTATTCATCCGGCCAGAATTGAGGAAATGGTAGAAAAAGCACAGAAAGAAGTGGAAACCAACATGCGTGAGGAAGGTGAGGCCGCGGCCCTTGAGGTCGGTATTCACGGTCTGCATCCGGAACTCATCAGACTGCTTGGTAAACTGAAGTACAGGACAAGCTACGGACAGAATGCGTTAAAGCATTCCATCGAAGTAGCCCAGTTATCCGGGCTTCTTGCCGGAGAGATCGGGCTGGATGTCCGTATGGCTAAACGTGCCGGTTTATTACATGACATTGGGAAAGCCGTTGACCATGAGATGGAAGGTTCTCACATTCAGCTGGGAGCGGAACTCTGTAAGAAGTATAAAGAGCCCGCAGTTGTGCTGAATACCGTAGAATCCCATCACGGTGACGTTGAACCACAGAGTCTTATCGCCTGCATCGTACAGGCGGCGGACACGATTTCTGCCGCAAGACCGGGTGCAAGAAGAGAGACACTGGAAACATATACAAACAGATTGAAACAGTTAGAAGATATTACAAACTCCTTCAAGGGAGTCGACAAGTCTTTCGCCATTCAGGCGGGACGCGAAGTTCGGATTATGGTAGTACCGGAACAGATTAACGATGACGGAATGATCTTATTGGCGCGAGATATTTCCAAGAAGATCGAAGAAGCCCTGGAATATCCGGGACAGATTAAGGTCAACGTGATCAGAGAGTCCAGAGTGACAGATTACGCGAAGTAATTGTTCGGAGTGAAAGATAAATGCCCTAAAACCCGTAGAAATGTAGTGTTCATGCGGGTTTGGGGCATTTTTTTACTTCTTGTAACTTCTTATAATTTTTTATGATTTTCAGCTCAATTGGCGTAAAATTGGCGTAAAATAAGAAATGTAATTGGCGTAAAAATTTTGAAGTTAGATTACACCAGAAACCTCTTAAAATAAAGGATTGGACAGTATTTGAACAGAAATATTCAAATAGGATTCCAGTCCTTTTTTGTCTTCAATTTTTCCCCTTAGATACCTGATTAGGAGGCAATCATGGGAAAATAAGGAATAATCACGAAGAAAAATACAGGTAAAGATAACGAGACATTTCACGACATTATCACACTGCTGAAAATCTACCAAAAGACAGGGATTTCGTACATGAAGGACAAGACGTTTGATGAGAGGTATTACGTATTAACACTTATGGGGATGGCAAGACAACTGGGGGACCGATTGAACCGGGGATTTACCGTCCGATTGATCCGCTGGCGAATGCAAAGGGTTATAAGAAACTGTATCTGGCAGACCATGCGTATTAGTCTGAGAGGATAGAAGTGCTGGAACAGATAACAGACGGTGCCGCCGCGTATCATGCGATTTCTTTCCGCCTTGTATCTTGTCTGGGGGCGGCAGCAGGAGGTACTGGGCAATCAGGGGATACGTCAAAGCAGTTGGCAAAGCGGCCTGTGATGATATCCCTCGGCAAATGAAATTCCCTACTTGACACGTAAATGAAAAAATGCTACCCTGTGATAGACAGACAGTCGGTCTGCAGAGGGGAGACGGAAACATGAGAATTGTCAAGGAAGCAACTGAACGGAAAAATGAAATATTGGATGCGGCGGCGGTTTTGTTTATGAAAAAGGGTTTTGACAATACCAGTACCAATGATATTTTAGACGCAGTGGGGATTGCAAGAGGCACCCTTTATCATCATTTTAAGTCCAAGGAGGAGGTGATGGATGCGCTCATTGATCGGCAGATGGAGAAAATTTTGTCAGCAGCCCGACAAGCAGCGGCGGATCTGAGCGTCCCGGTAGAGGAACGGATTATCCGTACAATTACCGCACTTCACATTGGTGAGGAAGGCAGTCCCATGACGGAACATCTCCATAAGCCACAAAACGCGCTTATGCAGCAAAAAATCAATCAGATCACGATGCGGCAGGTTCCTCCTATACTGGCAGGCATCCTGGAGGACGGCATTCGGGAGGGGCTGTTTGAAACGCCCTACCCTCTTGTGTGTATGGAACTGGCGGTCATCTATCTGAAAATGGTTCTTGACGATGGTGTTTTTGAACTGACGGAGCCGGAATCTGCCGCCCGTATTGAGGCGTTCACTTTTCATCTGGAACGAATGTTGGGTGTGAAGCAGGGCCAGTTGAACTTTTTCACAAAACTGTTTGAAAGAAAGGAGGAGCTTTGAGTTCATCAAAAAACCAATTTAGAAAGAATTAAAGAAGGTCTGCCGCTGCCTCTGCGATTTCAGAGGCCACAAAATATTCTGATTACTATGGAGGGAATGCAATGACTGAAAAAGAAATGTGGGCAGCCTATATTCAGGAAAACCCGTGTGGGAGAGCACAATGTCATACTGCGTACCAATGGGGAAGCTGTGTGTGTCACAAAGACGACCCGCGTTTCTGTAGTACCTTTTATGCAGGTGAGTGCGGAACATGCCTGTAAGGAGGGAGAAGGAGATCGGAGCTTAACATACTGGAGAACGGTCCATGCGCAGGCTTTCGCGGATGAACTGGCAGAGATCCATATGAATTTTTCAGAAGATATGCTTGTTGTCTGCGAAGAATTTCAAGTGGTTTTTCTACCCATTGGAAGGTAAGAAAGAAGCTGTGGTTGAGATATATTGATAATAGCAGGTCAATGTATGTCAGAGAATGATCTCAAATTCATGAGAAATGCGACAGACTGATGTCGCATTTCTCATGATAAACTCATCTGAGACAAAGGAGGAATGGGGTATGCCGTTTACTGAACTATGTATTTATCAAGTCAAACCACAAAAGGTTGACGAATTCGAGGCGCTGATGCTGGAAGCGAAAGAGTTTCTGGAAAAGCAAAAGGGGCTGCTCTTACTGCGGTTCGTAAAGAGAGAGTACCATATCGACATGGAACAGATTAAAGAAGGTCTGCCGCCGCCTAAGATCACGCGCATTGTAAAAAGCGTTAAGTATATGCTCTATTGGGAATTTGATACGAAAGAAAGCTATGGGGCAGCACAAAAAAATCTCTACGACAGCTATTGGAAGTCGATAGAAAAATGTCTGGTGGCGCCCCATGACAAATATTTAGGAGAGGAGGTGTTTTCGTGGAATTAGCGTATTGCGGCTTAAAATGCGACGAATGTCCTGTTTATACTGCCTCTGTCAGCAAAAATGCGGCAGAACAAATCAGACTGGCAAAAGAGTATTCGACGGACGACTATCAATTCTCAAAAGAAGATATGGTTTGTTTCGGCTGCCATTCTGAATTTACATCTAAGAAGATGTGTGGGGATTGTGAAATAAGAAAATGCGGTGTAGAAAGGGCTGGTAAAAATTGTGCGGAGTGTACGGAGTTTCCCTGTTCGTTACTTGAAGAACAGCTGGGGGACAGTTCTGATGGCCTGAACAGATTAAAGCAGCTTGCCGCAGCAGATAGACAGGCAGAGGGATGATATGCAGATAGATAGACTGATACAAATTGTATTTTTGCTGTTAAGCCGTAACAACCTGACCGCGAAACAGCTGGCAGAGGAACTTGGTGTCTCCACACGCACAATCTATAGGGACATCAATATACTTTCGGTTGCGGGCATTCCAATCACATCACAAAAAGGATATGGCGGAGGGCTGTCTCTGCTGCAAGGTTTTTCATTGGACAAATCCTACTTCACCCAGGCAGAGCAAAGTAATATGATACAGGCGTTACAGATCCTGAAATCATCCAATTACCCGGATGCTGATAAAACCCTGAACAAGGTAGCCGGATTGTTCAGCCACAACATGCAGTCGGAATGGTTAGAGATTGATTTCTCGTATTGGGGCAGCCCTGAAAAGGAACGGGTCAATATTACAGCATTAGAGCGTGCAATCATCAATAAGTATGTGATTACATTCACTTATTTTAATACAGAGTTGACGGTAACCGCCCAAACTGTTGAGCCGCTGAAACTGGTTTTTAAGTCACACGCCTGGTATCTTGTTGCCTGGTCTCTTCATAAAAATGATATTCGTACTTATAAAATGTCCCGTATCAGAGAACTTCAGGTGACAAACCAGTTGTTTGAACGTGTACTGCCGCAGGATTTTTCCATTACTCCTGAATATAAAGAAGAATACAATATACCGATATTTAGATTACATTTTTCTGAAAAAATTGCGTATAAAGTCTACGATGAATTTCAGGAGAAGTACATTAAAAAACTGGATGATGGCACCCTGGAAGTATCGTTCCGCTACCAGCTCAATGAGTGGACGTTCCTTTATCTGCTTTCCTTTGGCGAATATGTTGAAATAATAGAACCTGCTCAGGCAAGGGAGATTCTAAAAGAAAAGGTCAAAAAGATACTTTCTTTGTACCAATGAATGAGAGGAAAATCAGGGGACAACTGCAGATGAATAAAAGATATTTTCGAAGATATTGGCGGACAATTGGAATTTTTACTGTATGGCTTTTCTTAGTGGCCTATGTCTTTGGGGCAGCGAAGGAGGCTCTCAATTCACTTAACATATTGATCAGCCTGATTGTTCTTATTGGCATGGAGTATGGATTGGGCTTTGGACAGGATAAAAGAGTGATAAGAAGCAACCAGAGAAAAATAGAGTCTGACCGACAGCGGCGGGAATCTATGGGTGAGACGGAATGGAACGAATATCAGATCAAAAATAAGAGAATTGCCGAATACAGGAAAAATTTGATGTGGAAAGCGGTTTTCCTGGATTTGGTCATGGGAACCGCCTATATGACAGGGCTGGGGCTTACCTATGGAAAAGACCCCAAATGGCTTAGGGACGCGATTCCGGCGCTTCTTTGGTTCCTCATGTTTTTCCTTGTTTTAGCCGCCTGGATTATCAGTTTTCCCAAACGAATGCGGGAGGGAAAGATATTCATTTGGGAAGTGCTTTTTGTAGCTCCTTTCATGGTTTTTCCGTTTTTTCCTCTGATTTCAGATCGGATAGTGTGCGGTTTTACTGCTTTTACTGGTGGAACGATATTTTCTGTCTTAGCCATCGGGTATATGCGGCAAACACGTAAAAAAGAGAAAGTATGCACGGTAATGACTACTGCGAAGGTGATTGACAATATAAAGAGTACCGTGCATCTGGAACGGCCCGGTGACATTCCTATATATGCTTATCAGCCTGTTTTGGAGTATGGCGCAGGAGGGGAGCGAAAACAGGTGATCTGCGGCGATGGCGAACCGAGTCCCTATCCCCTGGATGAAGTGTATACGATTTATTATAATCCTGAGAATCCTGAGGAATTTCGGTTTGCGGACCATAGGCCTGCCGCAGAACGGTTGATAGGCCCTGTTTTCCTGGGGATAGGAATTGTTCTGCTGGCAGGTGCTGTGGGAATCTGGGGGTTGACTTAAAAAAGAATATGTGAATTATCGTTTGCAAAGGAAGGAAATAGATTTGAAGCGAATTAGAACAATAGTAATATTGATTGGCATTGCAGGCAGCCTGATGTGTTTAAATGGTTGCGGGAGTAGAGAAGTACCAACAGAGGCTGCTGTAGAAAGTATTACTCCTATAGAAAGTATTACTCCTATGGAAAGTATTATTCCCACAGAAAGTACTGCTTCTACAGAAAAAGTGACAGAAGAGGAAATGCCTTTGGCCTCCATTTCATCCGAGGAAGCGGCAGGCACCGGCAGCTCAGGGACGGAGAGCGCCGCGCAGAAGGAATCGGAGCTTCCGGACGCATTGCCTTTGGACTTTAGGTTTAGCAGCGGGGCAGGCGCATGGTATACCGTCATTACACTGAATCAGGATGGCTCGTTTAGCGGTGAATATTGTGATTCTGATATGGGGGACAGCGGGGATGCGTATCCTCATGGAAAGGAATATATATGCAATTTCAGTGGACGATTCGATACCGTCGTGCAGATAGACAGCAATACATACTCTATGACGCTTTCTGAAATCACAACAGAAAAAGAATCCGGAGAGGAATGGATTGAAGAGGGCATTCTTCACATAGCATCCGATCCGTATGGTCTTGAGGAGGGGACGGAATATCGTTTGTATCTGCCGGAGACGGAGAAGGAGGGGCTTCCGGAGGACCTCCTCAGCTGGTATCCGGGCTGGAATTTTGCGGATGCAGACGGAAATCTTCCTGACACATTGTCTTGTTTCGGGATTTACAATGTAAAAATGGGATATGCCTTTTTTGCATATTAGGTTTTCGCAACATTGGTATGATAAAACAAACTTATTAAAAAAGGTATAACAGAGGGAGAAAATGGTAAATGGAAGCTCAGAACAAAGAACTGTATTTAAAACATATGAATGAAGAATATAGAGAAAAGCATTATCCGGAATGCTCCGTGTTTGCGGCACATAAGAAGACACAGAAAGGAGCGAATGCGGTCCTGAGCCTGTTTTTTATAGGACTTTTTCTGGCGGGCAGTCTGGCCGGTTTTGTCTGGTCCATCAACAGGATACAGGAAATCATCAGAGATGCAGAGGAGGATATGCTGGGGGTTGGTATTGGGATTTCTGTCTTTTTCCTTTTGCTGGCCATTGGGTTTGGAGCGCTTATCTATGTAATTGTAAAAGGCATGAGAAAAAGCGCAGACGACTGGATCCGCATCGTTGCCAAAGCTGGTGGTTTAAGTGAACAGGAGGTAAGGGAATTCGACAGGCAGGCGATGGAGCCGGACAGCCTGATTTTAATTCACCTTGGAAAGCTGAAATCCTTTGCAGCCGGACAGAAGGATGGAATTCTGACCAGGGACTATATCTGTCTTTACAACAATAATATGCCTCGTGTGCTGAAACTTGACCGGCTTACAGAGGCTCACTTAAAGGATAACACGTATTATGTCAAAGTTGGAAAGACGCAGAAAAAGGCCCATTATCTGACAATCAATTTGATGAGCAGAGACAATAAAACCGCATGGGCAGAGACGTCGCAGGAATCAGCCAGGGCGCTTCAGGAAGAGCTGGTGAACCGATGCCCCGGAATTGATACCGCTGGCGGCGCTGTACTGGCGGAATGAGAGGGGGGGGAGCGTGTTTAAAGATTATCCGGAAATACCATTTGCCAGAAGATTACAGGGATTTCCTTTCAAAGGCTTCTCCTCTTAGAGCGGATTTCAGGCTGAGAGGATATCATGGGCCTGTTACAGGATATGGAGCACAAAATCTCATTCATTATCAGAGGGGCTACAGCTATAATCCGGTTGAAAAAAGAGTATTGACAGTTGGAATAAAGACTATCTTGTGATTGCGGACAGGGAAGCCGATCCTTTTTGTATTGATCTTACGCTGGAAAAATCACCGGTCTACTTTGTACTGCATGGTATGGGCAAGTGAGAGTTTTCAGAAGCATTCAGGGAATTTATGGATTTCCTGAAGCACATCACGGTCTGACGATCAGGCATTGACAGCGCAAAGCTGTGTGGGTGTGGCATGGGGGCTCTTATGTTGATTAACACTGTTAAGAATGTTATCTATATTGTTTTTTGCTTTATAAGTACAATCTATCTGTCTGAGATGGAGTTACTGGCGGCGTTCCTGCTTTTTTTTGCCATCCCCGTATTGCTCGAGGGGTGGCTGAACAGATATGAAAGAAAAGGCAGGAGAAAGAGCCGAAAACGGAACTATGATGAGGCAATCCTGTATTTCAGGAAGAGCTATGCATTTTATGGGCGTCATGCCTGGACAGAGGTATGCCGGTGCTGGTGCTGGCCTTTTCGTAAAAAGAATACGGGACAGGAGGCGGCAGTTGCCCAGATGCTTCTGTGCTATTTAAACTTAGGACAGCGCAGCAAGGCTCTTGAATGCAGAAAAGAACTGCAGGAAAGATGGCCCGAAGGTCTGACCGGGAGTGAAGATTTTTCATTTTTAGAGGTTTTGGAGGATGGAAATTATCAGGAGTTCCAAAGAGAAAACGAAGAACAGGTGACGGCTGCTTTGTCGGGCTTATTGAATCCGGGAGAAAAATTGGAGCTTTGTTTTTATGGCATCACAGACAGACGTGGGAAAAAGGGCAGAAGGTGGAAAAAAAGGCCCTGTTTTGTGGGGCTTAGCGGAAGTGATCTATTTATTGCCGTCTTAAAACGGCCGTCAATGGAAGAAACAGCGTGGACAGAACGGTATTCGCTTGATGTCAGGCATGTAAAAGAGAAAGTTCGTTTTTCAGATTGGTGTATCTTTGAGATCCTGTGTGTGAAAGGGGATCGATTAAGGATTCAATGCCTGAAGATGCTGGCAGCGAATCAGTATGCGGGGCAGGAGGAGAACGTCAGACGGTTTGAAGATGCTCTGCGCCGCCTGGAGATAAGGCCAAACGAGCGTTCAATATGAGATGGAAATGCAGGAGTTCTTGATGAACCGATACTGGGTATGTACTGCACGTACAGGAGATGAGCTTTTGAATCGGCCCCATGTCATCAAAGATAGACGAAAATGTCATCAAATAACAGGCATATTTTCACTCAAAGCGTTATAATGAAGCTGTGATTGTTTGGCGTGTGCGTAAGGGATTGTTCCGATGCTGGCGTTTGGATATACTTTTCTTATTCACTTTTTTTATTCGACAAAAGGAACCGTATTCTTTTTTCTGATGGCCGTTATAGCAATGGAGTTCATCTGCCAGTATTTTGTGGTGAAAAAGGGTAAGGTACGAAACCGAAAGACAGCGGCGTTCACGGCTTTTTTGCTGAGCGCCTTTTTTGTATTGTTTTCCGGTGCGTCCGGTTTCGTGGTATACGGTGTTCGTGATGAATTATGGCTTTCTGCACTGCAGTTTTTGACAGTACTTTTGTTCCTGGAGGCTGGTTTCCTGATGGAGTCTTCGAAGCCATTCTGCGAGGTCAGCAAAACATGGGCGAAGGAAGTTACTATCCTGTTTGAACTGCCAGAGGATACGGATGCGCTGGTCAGAAAACTGCTGACCTGTGATGATTCTCTGTTTGATGGTTTGAAGAGAATATCCGCAGACCATGCGCAGGCTGACGGAAGGGGAGCCAGATTACTACCTGACCGTGGTAAAGAAAAGGGCAAAACAGGGCAGAGGCGGGCTGGGAGCACAAAGCCGGGATGGTAACTGCTGATTCCGGAATAGCGGTAAAACTGTATTATCTTGTACTTGTGGCAGGGAGTGTATTCTACCTGGCCCAGGTAGTACGAATGCATTTTATTTGAAGCAGAATGGGAAGCATAGAGTATTTTATAAGGAGGAACACGGAGGATGAAGGGAAAAATGTTTGGAATGACAGCTGCGGCCAGTATCATTCTGTTGTCGGGAGCGATTCTGATTTCTACGGCGGCTATCAGTGCACAGCCTGTGCAGGCGGCGGAAGATCATGCGGCCGGAAGCATGCAGAGGCAGGTCGAATGGGGGATTGCGCCGTTTACCAGTGCGGATATATCCGTAGAACTGGCAGAGGTGTCATTTTTGACGGCGGAGGATTACGGCATAGAGATGGTGTGGGCTGACGAACGGATCAAGCCAAATTATAAAGTCAGCAATGGAAAGCTTACCGTTTTTACCCCCGAGCATGGAGCTCTCAGGCTTCGCAATGCCGAGAGCGGACGGTTCATCGTGTATTTGCCGAAGACGGTCGAATTGGATACGGTTTCTCTCAAGACAGACCTGGGAGGGATACAGATTGCGGACAGGAAGATCAATTCCTTACAGGCTCATTGCGATGCGGGAGATATCTTGCTGAACCGGGTTTCTGTCCGGGATTTGAAAATCGAACAGGATCTGGGAGATGTTGGTATGCTGGACAGCAGTGTGACCCATTCGGCGGATGTGCAATGCAGCGCCGGTGAGGTTACTGTCTCCGGGAATATTCAGGGTAACGTAAATCTTTCTGTTGATCTTGGAGATATTTGCTTTGAGACAACAGCGGAAGCTGCAAAATATCAATATAATTTGTCGGTAGACATGGGAACGATTATAGTAGACGGCAGCAGGAGTGAGGGAAGCCGGACGCATCAGGGCGGTCCGTCTGCGCTGACTGCACAGTCCAGTGCCGGTGAAGTGGAAGTCAGATTTCATAGTGCAAATGCCATGGGCGCGGATAATGCAGGCACCGATGTTCCCTACAGGGAATATGCGCCATATGGAATCACATACGTTTTGAGCCGGCGGGCGCTTTACTACGAAGGTCATCCTGTGCAGGGCTTTGTCGGAAGGATTGCTTCAAATGGCAGCCGCCATGACTGGTATTTGAACCGCGACACAGACTCCGGGATATTTTTACAGGGAAGGTATGAAAATGGGACGCTGACCGGGATTGACAAAATGACGGAGGCGCAGATTACTGAGGTATTTGGCGCAGATTCGGTGAAATGAGAAAACAGGAATAAGAAAAACAGATGATAATTGGAACAGGAGTAAATGATGAAAGTGAAAAAGATAAACTGGCTGCTTATGGTAATCCATCTGGTGGTGGGATTTGGAATTTCTGCGGTTCTGGTACTGGTGGGTGGAAGCAGCCTGCCCTATGAAATGGCAGATCTGATGGTTGGAATGGCAGTATTTGGGGTGATTTTGTCGGCGCTGTCTCTCCTTATTTTAGGGGCGCTGTTTTATGCGGTCGGTAAAAAACAGATGGCAGGCCGTCTGGCGGCAGAGGGCTTCCGGTGCACCAGCCGGTTTGACAGCTACAATGCCGTCGTGGCGATTGACGCGAACAAAGGGAAAATAGGACTGCTGATGCGGCTCAATCCATTTTCTGTTCAGATCCTGGAGGCTTCGGGAATCCGTTCGGCGGAGGTCAGCGATGGAAGGGGGATAACTGGAGGGACAAGCCTGGTGAGCTTCCGATTCTGCCTGGATGGGATGAAATTTAAAATTCCTACATTTTCATCAAATCGCTGTTATAATATGAAATCAAATGAAGTTATAGAGGGAATCGAAAAAGCTGAGAAACAGGTCGAGTATCTGCTGGAGGTAAAACGAAACTCGGAGACCGTGTTTGGTGAGTGAGTGCGGAGGAGGAATCATGGGATTATTCAACAAACTATTTAAGAAAAATGAAGCGGCACAGATACCAGCACCAGTATCGGCACAGACACCAGAATCGACAGCAACACCCGCACAGGAATCGCTCTGCCCTAATAAGGATACCATAATGGGATTCGCCCTTCTTCATACGGCTGAGCTTTCAGAGGAGGAGCTGACAGGGGCGATAAAAGAGGAATTTGGCCCTGAGACGGCGACAGAGGTTTCCAGAGACAATCTGTTCTCTGTGATTGTAAGCAGGGAGGAGGCGCAGTTTATCTGTACGCTGATGCCGTTTGCTGTGCCGGACCATGAGGTGGAGAAACTGTTTCCGTTTCATTCGCTGTCGCCGGAGGCGGAGCTGGAGATGGGGAGACATCAGGCATTTCTGATTATTGCAGGCAATGGGTTTGAACTGGAAAAGAAACGGGAGGCCTGTCTGGCGTTTAACCGGCTGTGCGGCGCGGTCATGAGACTGGAACAGGCTGTCGCCATGTATATGGGAGGGGCAGGGCTGCTTCTGGAAAAGGAAACTTATCTGAGACACGTGGAAATTATAAAGTCTCCCGTCGGTGAAGACCGGAACTATTTTCCGGCGCCGCTCTGGATCCGGGTACTTCTCTATCTCGATGACGGAAAGAAGATGGCCCGGACCGATGGCCTTGCAGATTTTGGTTATCCGGATGTCTGTGTTTTTAATACCCATCAGGAGCCGGAGGCGCTGTACCAGCAGCTGTATCTCATGGCGATCGAGGAGATCACCGGCAGAGGTGTCTACCGCAGTGGGGGCCTGATCCGGATTGACGAAGAAACGGAGGCCGTCTGTAAACTGGCGGACGGCGTTTTACATATTATTGGCACGTGAGACCAGGGCGTGCCGATGGCAGAAATGAATCTTCAAATACGCCCAGGTACTGCATTGCACAAATACCGGTGAATTCAGCACGAATGCCTCACAGCCGCAGAGAACTTGTATCTTTGCAGCTGTGAGGTATTTTTATTACAGGGAGCGTCTCCCGGTGATCCGGCAGAGTTTTTTACATTAAACTTAAGTTTTCTACATTCTGTGGCATTATGAACCGCCGTAATGTTATAATTGATACTCAATCGGTTTACTGTGTATCATTGGCGAACAGCCATGGACATCTTTGCGGATTTTCAGAACCGGGCGCCGGACGGGGGATTTTTCCGGAAGGAATCGTGAATTTCTAACCGTACTTTAACCCTGGCTTCTGTATAATAAGCCTGTGATCACATAACACAGAAAATAAAAGAGCGAATAACAGGAGGCATTTATGATGTTAAAACACAGAACAACAGCCATTTTGGCAGCAGCAGCCGTAGCAGCCACGACGTTAGCCTTTACCGCTTCTGCGGCGGTAAAGGATGTACAGGCGGATACCAGCAAATCCGCCGTATGCACTTCCACTGTTATGGACCATGCGGACGGGAATAGACAATATAAGTCTGAGATCAGAACCGATGAAAATGGAGAAACGTATATTATCGCGGAAGACGGATCGAAGATTTATATCAGCTGGACGGAAAAAGGAATCAGCAATGACGGCAGTGTCGTATACAGCGTCGTCGCGGCTGAGTAGAAGGATTTTAACGGGATACCAAAAAGGATGAGAGGATTTGATTTACCATGAGACTTTTGATTGTGGAAGATGAGGAAGATATGCGGGAGGCGTTGTGCTACGGCCTGCGCAGATGCGGGTATGCGGTGGACGCCGCAGGTGACGGCGCCGACGCGGTCGAACAGTGCGGGATCAATGAGTATGATCTGGTGGTGCTCGACTTAAATCTCCCCGGTCTGGATGGCATGGAAGTGCTGAAGCACATTCGGTCCATGGAGAACCCGGCGAAGGTGCTGATTCTCTCTGCCCGCTCGGAGCTTGCAGACAAGATCAGCGGGCTGGACAGCGGAGCCAGCGACTATCTCACCAAGCCATTTCATTTTGAGGAATTAGAGGCACGCATTCGTATGCTGCTGAGAAGATCATTTATCCAGACAGAGGCCGCCCTGACGAGGGGAGGTCTCTGTCTGGATTCCAATTTAAAGACAGCTGCTTTTCATGGAAAGCAGCTGGAATTCTCCATGCGTGAATTCGCAATTCTGGAATATCTGATGATTCATATGGGCAGGCCGGTCAGTGCAGAGGAACTGCTGGAGCATGTGTGGGACAGGGAGGCCGATCCCTTTTCCAATCAGGTGAAGGTCTATATCAGCGTCATACGGCGCAAGCTGCAGGCGGTTACGGATGAGGAAATCATCCGCAGCATCCGCGGCGCCGGATATCTGATCGATAAGGAGGAACCTCTATGATGAAGAAATTGTCACTCCGTATGCGGCTGACCCTTCTCTCGGCCCTGGTGATGGCCAGTGTGGCAGTCATACTGACCAGCATGTTCTTATTTGGGGCAGACCGCATTTTCGTACGAGATTTAGAGCAGAAGATGACGTTTCAGCCCCAGGATATTATCATCACCAGTGTTAAGAAAGAGGGAGTCTCTAACGAAAATATGGACTTGCAGGAGGTTACCGTTTCCTTGAAAAAGGCGGGTACGCAGTTTAACCTATGGGGGATGGCGGCCCTTTTTCTGGTCCTTATTCTGGGAACCGGGGCGACGTGGCTGATGGCGGGCCATGTGCTGAAGCCCCTGAAGGAGCTGTCGTCCGCGATTGAGGAGATCGGCGGCAATGATTTGTCGAACCGCGTGGAGATACAGGGCAGGCAGGATGAGATCGGCCGGCTGGCCCGGTCTTTTAATCATATGATGGATAAAGTCAGCGCTTCATTTGAACGGCAGAAACGTTTTTCCGCCAGTGCCGCCCATGAGCTGAAGACGCCTCTTGCCACGATTCTCGTGAATCTGGAGGTTCTGGAGCTGGACGGGAAGACCTCGCCGGACCGCATGGAAAAGGTGCTGACCATCGTAAAAGCGAATACGGAGCGGATGATCCGTCTGGTGGAGGACCTGATGCGTCTGACGTCGGATAAGGACCACGAGATGGAGGAGGAAGTGGAGCTGAGCGAAGTGTTTACCATAACGCTTGATGAGCTTTCACCGCTGATCCGAAAAAAGGACTTGACCGTCTCCATCGAGAATACGCCGGATATCAGCCTGACCGGCAGCCGCGTCATGCTTTACCGCGTTATGAGCAATCTGCTGGAGAACGCGGCAAAATACAACCGGGAGCATGGGTCCATCTCGATTGTCACGGGAAGAGATGATAATGGTGTGACTGTGAAGATAGAAGACACGGGAATTGGAATCCCGGAAGAAGCGCTTCCCCATATTTTTGAACCGTTTTACCGGGTGGATCAGTCCCGGTCCCGCGCCGTGGGCGGAGCCGGTCTGGGACTTCCCCTCGTAAAGGACATCGTGGAGAAGCACGGGGGAGAGGTCACGGTGAAGAGCGCGGCTGGTGAGGGAACGACATTTATACTGCGGTTCCCTGCCTCATACCGCGGTGTGGAAAGGCGCGGACGTGTATCTCCTCGACATGGAAAAATAGTCTGCGGCAATGATTAAACAGGTGGAACAGAACGGAACTTTGTGCTATGATAGGGAAGTATAATTGAATCATATGATATTAAGTGCATGTTCAAGAGGGAATCAGGTGAGAATCCTGAGCGATCCGGTCACTGTATTCAGGGAGCGATATCTTCAAATCCATTGCATCAAAGATGTGAGAAGGGAAGATGGAGCATTGATCTGTAAGTCAGGAAACCTGCTTAATAGGAAAAGATGAAGCCTCCGTGTAAGGCAATGCATCTGGGATAAAGAAGCTCTTTTTTTGCCGTAAGGCGCAGAAGGGGCTTAATAGTTTATGCCTGATGACGGGAACGCGGAATAAAAACGCGTTTCTTTTTTTGTTTCCGGCGGCTTCTGATTTGGCCTGCGCTTATGAATTACGGTATGATATGCAGTTATACAATGATGATACCTGCGAAAAGCAGACGAATGGAGGAACTATGAAAGAGAGACAAAAGAGACGAAGCGCGTATTCCATGTTCGCGCTCCTGGCGGTGATTCTGACCCTGATGCTGAGCGGCTGTTCCGGTCAGAAGGCCGGCACACAGAGCACAGAGACCGCTCAGACAAGTGCTGAGGCAAAGACCGGGGCGGGCACAGAAACAGGTTCAGAGGAAAAGACCACAGAAGCGGCCGTGAATCCGGACGATGAGATTGTCCTGGCGGGCTACCGGAATGTGGCGCCTGGCGTGGATGACGCCTACTACTGCAGCGTAATTCTCTATGTATGGGAACCGCTGATCACGATGGATGCAGCCGGACAGCCGGTAGGAAAGCTGGCGAAGAGCTGGGAGATGTCTGACGATGCGAAGACCTGGACCTTCCATTTACAGGAAGGCGTCAAATTCCATGACGGCGAAGCGTTCAATGCGGACGCAGTGCTTTATAACTTTGACCGGATGAGATCAGAGGTGAAGCCTTCCGGCTTCTACAGCCTGAACATCGACAGCTTTTATCCGAATCTTGACCAGGTAACGAAGGTGGATGATTATACGGTGCAGCTGACCTTTACAGAGGCCTCACCGACCCTTCTTTTTACCATGACGAATTTCGGAAGCGCCATGTACAGCCCCAAATGCTTTGATGAAAATTATAATTACACCGGCATTGCACAGGGTACGGGACCATTTAAGATTACCGAGAATGTTAAGGATCAGTACGTACTCCTGGAGCGCAACGAGGATTACTGGGGAGAGAAGGCTGCGGCGAAGACGATCCGCGTGATGACGATCCCGGATGTCAATACCAGATTCTCCGCTATGAAGTCCGGAGAAATCATGGGCGTTATCGATTTAAAGGCGATCACGCCGGCTCTCGCTGTGGAGCTTGTAAAGGATGACCAGTTTGCGATTACGACGACCAATTCTACCATGATCGATTTCCTGTGTCTCAATGGAACAAAGGCGCCGTTTGATGATGTCAGAATGAGAAAGGCGTTCAGCCTTCTGGTAGACAGAAACGCCATTGCGGATCATATCTATCTTGGATACGCATCCCCTACTTCCAATATCTTAAACTACAGCACGCCGTTCTATAAGGACTTCCCGGTGGAATACGACGCAGAGCAGGCAAAAGCGCTTGCAAAAGAGGTTCTGGGAGATCAGAGAGTCAGCGTAAAGTATCTGGTTCAGCAGGACAACACGGAGCAGAAGGCGGAGGCGGAGCTGATCGCGGCGATTCTTCCGGAGATCGGAGTGGACGTGACCATCGAATCCTATGACTGGGCGGCCATGAAGGATATGATGAAGAGCGGGGATTACGATATTGCACGCGGCCAGCAGGGGCTTTCCAATATGGAAGCCATCACCATCTTTAAGCGTTTCATGTATTCCACAGGCGATCAGAACGTGAACTACAGCCTTGGAGTAAAGAGCGCGGAAATTGATGGCCTGATCGATCAGGCGGATGCGGAGATCGATCTGGTAAAGCGTCAGGAAGCTTACGATAAGCTGCAGGAAATCTCCGTTGAGACACAGCCTGTGCTTCCTCTCTACAACGAAAAGACTCTGATGGTCTACAATAAGAAACTGGCCGGATATGAGGCGCAGATCTACGGACTGGATCTGACAAAGGTAGGCTGGGCACAGTAAACAGGGAGAGTATGAGATGCTTCGATATATAGTTCGGCGGATTCTGTCCGTGATTCCTGTGTTAATCGGAATTTCCGTCATGGCCTTCATGCTGGGCTTATTGACACCGGGAGACCCTGCGGCCATGGCCCTTGGAAGGGATGGCGTCTCTCAGGTGACGCCGGAGCTTTTAGAGGCCAAGAGGGAAGAGCTGGGATTAAATGATCCCGGTGCGGTCCAGTATCTGCGCTGGGCGGGAAAGGTACTGCAGGGAGATTTAGGCAGATCATACAGCGATCAATCGCAGGTGAGCGGAGAACTTCTCCGCCGCCTGCCCATGACGCTTAAACTGGCATGTTCCGGGATGGCACTGGTGTGCGTCTTCGGGATATCCTTCGGAATATTCTCTGCGGCGTTTGTGAACCGCGCGCCCGATCAGGGAATGAAATTTCTTACAAATCTTATGATGGCAGTACCGTCATTCTGGCTGGCAATCGTCATGATTATCCTGTTTGGTGAAAAATGGAAGCTGCTCCCCACCAATGGCGTGGGAGGCATCCGTCATATGATTCTGCCGTCGGTCACGCTGGCCTGCGCCAATATCGCCATGACCCAGCGGCTGATGCGGTCTTCCATGCTGACGGAGTTCGGCAGGCAGTATATGCTGGCGGCTGACGCAAAGGGGATTAAAAAGAGCAGGCTGATGCTCTGTCACGCGTTTCCCAACGCGGTGCTTCCGGTGATTACGCTGTTCGGTAATTACCTGGGGGGAATGCTGGGAGGTTCCGTGATTATTGAGAATATGTTTTCCCTTCCGGGAATCGGCTCCTACGTGTTGGAGGCCATTCACTCAAGGGATTATCCGGTGATTCAGGGATATGTGCTGTTTACCGGCGTGATCTATGTCACCGTTTCTCTCGCAGCAGATTTACTATGCGCATGGCTCAATCCGAAGATACGGCTGGGAGACGGCGGAAAGCGCGGGGAGGGAGGCAGAAATGAGTAAGAGACAGATGATTCCGGGAATCATCGGAATTGTAATACTGACCGTGATTCTGGCAGGCAGTGTTCTGGCGCCTGTGCTGGCTCCTTATGAAGTCAATACCGTCGATATGTCCCAGACACTTAGGACGCCGTCCGCGGCCCATTTATTCGGCACAGATCTGCTGGGGAGAGATATTTTCAGCAGAATCCTGTACGGCGGAAGGAGCTCGATTCTTCTTTCCCTGACAGCGACTGTGCTGTCCATGCTGGCGGGCATGGCGGTGGGAACGCTGGCAGGCTATTACGGAGGCATCTGTGATGATGTGATCCTTGTCTGCATGAATATCTTTCAGGGACTGCCGGGAACCAGCTTAATGATCGCCATCGCCGGGATCATGGGACCGAGCTTTCAGAGTTTGATGATCGCGCTTGTGCTGACCAGCTGGACCGGATTTGCCAGGATTATCCGCACGGAGGTGCTGCGGCTGAAGGAGGAGAATTTCGTGAAGGGGCTTAAGATTCTGGGCGTCTCCGATCAGGCGATTATCTGGAAACACATCGTGCCCAATATGAAGGGCAATACGGTGGTGCTGTTTGCCACCAGGATTGGCCGCTGTATTCTGTCCATTTCGGGACTCAGCTTTCTGGGGCTTGGCATACAGCCGCCGAACCCGGACTGGAGTGTTATGTTAAACGATGCCAGAATGAATTTCCGTTCCTATCCCCATCTGATTATTGCGCCGGGCGTGTGTCTGGTGCTCCTGCTTCTCGGGATCAATCTGGTGGGCGACATGCTGCGGGATCTGATGGATCACAAGAGAGGGGAGGCAGGAGGCTATTGATGGATGATAATCTGACCGTCCAGGATGCGGTGGTGCATTTTCAAGTGAAGGACGGACTCGTGAAGGCGGTTGACCACGTAAATGCCAGGTTTGCGGCGGGAGAGATCACTGGTCTGATCGGAGAGAGCGGATGCGGGAAATCTGTGCTGGGCATGGCGATTCTGGGCCTGCTTCCCGCCTACGCCAGGACGGAAGGCGCGATCTGGCTGAATGGACAGAATCTCTTATCGCTGGACTCCAGACAGATGAGGAAGCTGCGGGGGCGAAAACTGGGGCTGATTCCTCAGAATCCGGCAGACTCCTTTAATCCGGTGCGGAAAATCGGCGGGCAGATCAGGGAGGCACTGGCCGTGGGAAACCAGAAGGGCCAGAAAAACGAAATGGCAGCCAGACTCCTGGTGGAATTTGGATTTGAGCCCCAGCAGGCCGGACGGGTGCTGTCGTCCTATCCCTTTGAGCTGAGCGGCGGCATGAACCAGAGGGCGGCTGCTGCCATGGGAACGGCCTCCTGCCCGGAATGGATGATTGCGGACGAGCCTTCCAAGGGGCTTGATGAGGCGCTGCGGCATCAGCTCTATGAGACCCTCTATACGGTGAAAAAAAGGGGGATCAAGGGCATGCTTATCATAACCCATGATCTTCAGCTTGCCACGGGTCTCTGTGACAGTCTGGCAGTGATGTACAGCGGCGAGATGATCGAATTTGGAAAAAATGTTCTGGCCGATCCGAAGCATCCCTATACCCGGGGACTTTTACAGTCGCTGCCGGTAAACGGTATGCATCCCATGAAGGGCTGCGCTCCCGCGCCCGGCGAACAGATCGGCGGATGTAAGTTTGCGTCAAGATGCCCTGATGCGGAGAAACGGTGTTTCTGTGAGAGGCCGGAGGGCTATGAGACGGAGGGCCGGATTGTGAGGTGTTTTCAGTATGCTTGAGATGCGGGAGATCACGAAAGCCTACCAGGGAAGGCAGACGGTGGAGGTGCTGGACGGCGTCAGTCTCCAGCTGGAAAAGGGAAAGACGCTGGGGCTGATGGGAGCCAGTGGAAGCGGGAAGAGCACGCTGGCCAGAATTCTGCTCATGATGGAGCCCGCGGACAGCGGGGAGATCTGTTTCCACGGTCAGACCGTGAATGGAAAAGACAGGCGGCTCATGAAGCAGTTCAGGCGGCGCGTGCAGTATATTTCCCAGCATCCGGAATCGTTTCTGGATCCCAACTGGAAGATCGGAAGGAGCGTGATGGAGGCGGCGAAAGTCTATGGCTGCCGGGAGGCGGATCAGAAGCTTCAAAAGCTGCTCACCCAGGTAAAACTGGGCCCCGCGGTGCTGGACCGCTATCCGCATCAGGTGAGCGGAGGGGAAATACAGCGGGCCGCGTTGTGCCGTGCGCTTTTGCCTGGACCGGAGGTGCTGATTCTGGATGAGGCCACATCCATGCTGGATGTGTCGGTGCAGGCTCAGATTTTAAATATTTTAAAGGAAATTCAGGAGCGGGAAGGAATCGCGTATCTCTTCATATCCCATGACAGAGAGGTGGTTTCCTGGTTCACAGATGAAAAGAGGGAATTAAAAGGAGGCAGACTTTATGACATATCTGGAGGAGCGGGTGAAAATCGCTGATGCAGGCTGACCTATGGGAAAAAGGACATGATCTATTTTATCAATGTGCTTTACGCCATGGGAATTGATGCCGGTATGACGGTCATCCCTCTGAAGAAGAAGTTTCTATACGACGATTTAGAACAGATGGTGTCGGGCGAGACCAGCAGGGTGGATGCCGGCGCGGACTGGGTGAAGGATCACAAAGAGCAGATCAGTCAGATTCTGCAGAACTATTTTCGATACAATGAGGAAGGAAAACTGGAATATGAGTATTCTTTCCGAGGTGCGCTGGTTTACTGGAAACCGAAGGAACAGCTTTCATGAACAGAAATGAGAACAAACATGTGATAAAGGAGGTATACCCCGGTTCCATCGCGGAAGAACTGGAGATAGAACCGGGAGATATCCTGCTTTCCATTAATCACGAAAAAATAGGAGATATCTTTGATTACAGATACTTAATCAAGGATGAATATATCGAAGTACTCATCAGAAAAGCCAATGGCGAGGAATGGGAACTGGAAATTGAAAAAGAATACGACGATGATCTGGGCCTGGAGTTTGATAATGGCCTGATGAGTGATTATCGTTCATGCAGCAATCAGTGTATTTTCTGCTTTATCGACCAGATGCCGCCGGGAATGCGGGAGACGCTGTATTTTAAAGACGACGACTCGCGTCTGTCATTTCTGCAGGGAAATTATATTACCATGACGAATATGAAGGACCAGGACATCGACAGAATTATCCGTATGCAGCTGGCCCCCATTAATATATCGGTGCAGACCACGAATCCGGAGCTGCGCTGCAAGATGCTTCACAACAGATTTGCCGGAGAGAAGCTCAAATATCTGAAGAAGCTGTATGACGGAAGGGTGGAGATGAACGGCCAGATCGTGTGCTGCAAGAACGTCAATGACGGACCGGAACTGGAACGCTCTATCCGGGATTTGTCGCAGTATCTGCCGTTTTTAAGGAGTGTCAGCGTCGTTCCGGCCGGAATCACCAAGTACAGAGAGGGACTGTTCCCGATCGAACTGTATACGAAGGAGGAGGCCGGTGAAATCATTGACCTGATCGAAAGCCATCAGCAGGAGTATTACGACAGATACGGCCTCCATTTTATTCATGCCAGCGATGAATGGTATATCACGGCTGGCCGGGATTTTCCGACAGAGGAACGGTATGACGGGTATATCCAGCTGGAAAACGGCGTGGGCATGATGCGAATGTTCATTGATGAGTTCGGCGAGGCCCTTAAAGAGGCCGTGCACAGCGACGATTACCACAGCCTGAGAGAAAGCGTCAGACGCACGCTGACCATTGCGACGGGGAAACTGACGTATCCAACCATCTGCGATTTTGCATCCCGGATGATGGAGGCGTTTCCCGGCCTGACCATTCATGTATACTGGATACGCAATGATTTCTTTGGAGAGACCATTACAGTATCCGGGCTGATTACGGGACAGGATCTGATCCGCCAGCTCAAGGAGCGTCAGTGCCAGGGGGAGGACCTTGGGGCTGTGCTTCAGATCCCCTCCAATATGCTGCGCATGGGCGAAGCGGTGTTCCTGGACGACCTTACGACAGCGGACGTGGAGCGGGAACTTGGTATGAAGCTGGTGGCGGTGGATTCAGGCGGTAAGGAGTTTGTCGAGGCTCTGCTGAATCCGGCCTACCGGATGGAGCGGGATAATGAAAGCTTTGTCTATATCAAGGCCTATGACAGAAAGGAAGAGGAGTGAGTGCCGTGTTAAAGGATGGAGATAAGAAGCCTGGTGTACACCGGGGCCGTTATAATATGGATTTTGACCCTGTAAAAGGAGATCCGTACGGAAATATGCAGAAGGCGCGGGAGCATATCGATGCGCTGAAGAACCGGGAGAGAAAAGCGAAGGATCAGGGGGGAGCAGGGGTAGCAGGCATACAGGATACTGTTAATGTTATAAAATGAGCAAGATTGATAAAAACAGTAAGCTATTTATCGTTTATAATGGGTACCTGGCAGAAAGGAGGCAGCCCATGAAACGCATCGATAAAGTAATGGAGGTAATTGGGTTTATCGAGGATAATCTGACTGAAAAGCTGGAACTGGACGAGATTGCAGAAGAGGTTCATTATTCCAAATACCATTTGCACCGTGTATTTTCGGATACAGTTGGCCTTACGATCCATGAATATATCAAACGGAGACAGTTGACAGAAGCAGCAAAACTTCTGGTTTTTTCAGACAGGCCTATTATCGAGATCGCGCTGATGGCCGGCTATAAGAGCCAACAGGCCTTTACCACTATTTTTACGGATATGTATAAGATGCCGCCGAATAAGTATCGGGAAAATGAGAGGTTCTATCCGCTGCTGATGAGATTTAGGTTTGAAGGGAGTTATGCCATGTTGAGTGAAAGGAAAGACATCCCCTGGAATATCACATTTGCAGATGAAGGGGATATCTCATGCTGGATGGAATTGGTAAGACTGGTGGTGGACGGATTTCCATATTTGTGTGAGAACGAGTATATTGGTGTGCTTAAGCAGAAAATAGAGGCAAAAGAAGCCCTGATATTGAAGGATGGGAATACTGCAGTAGGAATTCTGTTATTCTCCAGTGAGACTGGGAGTATTGATTTCATGGGAAGTCATCCGCTGTATCGTAAAAAGGGGATCCCCAGAGCATTTTTGCATAAGGTGATGGGAGAACTGATGAAAGGGAAGGAAATAAGTATTACCACATACAGAGAAGGAGATCGGGCAGATACCGGGCAGCGAAAGCAGATTCAGGGACTTGGATTTGCGGAGGCAGAACTTCTGGTGGAGTATGGATATCCGACACAGCGTTTTATTCTGCCGCAGGAGGAAAATAATAATGGACAATAGCAGTATTCCGTTTCCGGATGAGGCGGCTCATCTGGAGGATATGAATAAGAAGCTGGAGTATGCTCTTGAGAGGGCGGAAAAAGATGTAGAGAAGCTGGACCGGGAGTATAAGGCTTCCAAGCGGTATATGGCGGAGAACAGGGGTGAAATCGATCCCCATGAAATGTTTCAGAATGAGCTTCTTTTAAAACAGACGGATCGGACGGGGGCATTTTCCGTGGAGGTGCGTAACAGGCTCATGAAACTGAAGGAATCCCCGTACTTTGCCAGAGTTGATTTTTGTGGGGAAGACGAAACGGAAGCGGAAGCCTTTTATATTGGCAAATTTACCTTTAAATATGAAAATGACCTCTTGATCTATGACTGGCGTGCCCCGGTTTCCGGTCTGTTTTATGATTTTGAAACCGGGCCGGCTTTCTATGACTCGCCATCCGGAAGGATCGAAGGGAGACTGACAAGGAAACGCCAGTTTAAAATAAAGGACGGGGTGATGGAATACGCTTTGGAAAGCTCCGCTAACGTACAGGACGAGATTCTGCAGAGAGAGCTGAGCCATACCTCCGATGAGAAGATGAAATCTATCATCTCCACCATTCAAAAGGAGCAGAACCGGATCATTAGAAACGAAAAGGCGGAAACCCTGGTGATACAGGGGGTAGCGGGCTCGGGGAAGACCTCGATTGCACTCCACCGGATCGCATTTCTGCTCTATCGGCATAAACGGCAGCTGAGTGCCAGAAATGTGACAATACTGTCTCCGAATAAAGTGTTTGGAGATTATATTTCTAATGTTATACCGGAGCTTGGAGAGGAACCGATCTATGAACTGGGATTTGCTGAGCTTGCTGATATACAGCTGGAAGGCATCATCGGTTTCGAGAAGGAACACGATCCGCTTGAAGCGAGGGAGGAAGCGTGGATACGAAGGGTACGGTACAAGTCTTCAATGAAATTCGTCTCAGAGATGGATGAATATATCAGGCAGCTGCCGGACCTCCTGTTTGTACCAACCGATTATATTTTTGGGAGATTTAAGGCGGACAGGGAGTGGATCAGGGCCAGATTCCGCGCCTACAGCGGTTATCCGGTAAAGCAGAGGCTTTCCATGACAGCGGATGATATTTATGAACGGTTCCAGAGTGAGAATATTATGGAAGAAGATCTTCCGCGGCGGGGAACGATTTTGAAGAGTTTAAACTCCATGCTCACGATTAAGAATTCGTTTGCTCTCTATCGGGCGTTTTATAAGTGGCTTGGGCGGCCGGAATTGTTTGTCATGCCATCTAAAAAGACTCTGGAGTGGGCGGATGTCTACCCGTTTATGTACCTGCGGGCGGCTTTTGACGGGATAAAGAAAAGCGGAGTTACGAAACATCTGGTGGTCGATGAGATGCAGGATTATACGCCGGTTCAGTACGCGGTGTTGAATCAGATGTTTCCGTGCCCCAAAACAATTCTGGGAGATTTTGGTCAGTCCATCAATCCCCATTACCGTTATTCTCTGGAGGATTTAAGAACAATTTATCCGGAAGCAGAGTTTGTCACGCTGAGTAAGAGCTACCGGTCTACATATGAAATTATGACATTTGCCAAAAGCGTTCAGAATGTTGTGTCCTTAGAGCCGGTGGAACGGCATGGGAAAGCGCCGGTCATAATCTCCTGTGCTGATGAGCAGGAAAAGATCCGTGAGATTAAGCGGAAAATCCGTACTTTTGAAAATGGGGGAAACGTTTCCCTGGGAGTTATTTTAAAGACAAATCGATCGGCTGCTCAGCTGTATGAGATTCTTTCTGTGGACTGTAACGTAAGTTTAATTACTCCGGAAAGTTCAAGCTTTCAGAATGGGGTGACAGTCACCTCCATTCAGATGGCAAAAGGGTTGGAGTTCGACGAGGTTATCATTGCGGATGCAGACCATGAAAGCTACAGGACAGAGTATGACCGCAGCCTGCTTTACATTGCCTGTACGAGGGCCATGCATGAACTGACGCTGCTGTACTCTGGAAAAAGAACGGAACTGGTCAGCAGTTCCTTTTTACAGCAGCTTCTCGTTCTGGTATAATAAAGACCAGAGACAGGAGGTCGCCATGAAAGTTATCCATACTGTGGAATTAAAGCCGGGAAGCTATGAAGAGCAGCTGCCTGATTTTTCGCCGGATTTCCCTTATATCGCTTCCTATGTGGAACTGGAGAAGCATCTGGGGAAGCAGTCGCCGTGGCATTGGCATAAGGAAGTCGAACTGTTTTATATGAAAGAGGGAGCGGTGGAGTATGATACACCCCAGGGGAAGATCATCCTCCCACAGGGCTCCGCCGGCTTCGTCAACTCCAATGTACTCCACATGTCGCGGGTGAAGGAGGGGGAGAAGACGTCGGTTTCCATGATTCATATTTTCGATCCGCTGCTGGTGAGCGGGCAGACGGGAAGCCGGATTGACCAGAAATACGTGCGGCCGCTCGTCACAGCCCCTGGTATCGAGATGATCGGGCTTTATCCGGACCGGCCGGAGCACGCGGAGTTCCTTGAGATTCTCCGGGAATCGTTTGAACTTTCGGAGGATGAGTATGGTTACGAGATCCGCCTGCGGGCCCTTCTCTCGGAGCTGTGGTGCCGTCTGCTTGCGATTGCAGAGCCCCTTTGCGGTGATGGCGCCCAGGGCAGCAGGCCGAGTGAAAAGATTAAGATGATGATGGTGTATATCCATGAACACTGCGCGGATAAGATTTCGGTGGCGGAGCTTGCGGCAGGCCGCCTATATCAGCGAGAGGGAGTGCTTCCGCACGTTTCATGACTGCCTGAAGATGACGCCGGTGGAATATATGACAGATTACCGCTTACAGAAGGCGTGCCATATGCTGGCGGAAGGGGATGACTCCGTCACCAGGATCTGTCAGTCCTGCGGACTGGGAAGCAGCAGCTATTTCGGAAAGGTATTTCGGGAACGCATCGGATGCAGTCCCATGGAGTATCGAAGCAAATGGCGGAATTATGATATAGATTGACAGTAAGATGATATTTTCCTGAAACAAACTGCACTATAATGATATTGTAGAGAGAAGACAACAGATCAGACAGTGCAGGTGTCCGGCGTGCCGGACGGTTTTGTTCAGGAGGGATAGATATGATGAAATTCAGGATTTTAGATATGAAGGAATTTTTGAAAGCTGTCAATGGCTGTACGGGGCCCGTTTATATCGTGGACTCTGATGGAAGAAAAGAAAATATAAATAAAGAATACGGAATCCAGGCGAAGCTTCAGGCGGAATATCAGAAGAACAGGAAGATTCTGAGTCTGTGCCTGGAGGTTCCCACACCGGCGGATTACCTGAGTATTGTGAATTATTATGTGGGGGACTGCTGAGCGCCGCCATGGAATTCAACGAAACGGCCCGATGTGCTGAAATGGCACACCGGGCTGTTTTGGAATGCGCCCGGTGAATTCAGTGCAGAGGGCGGGGGCTTTGGGGAAGGGGGAGTCTGGGGAAGCGGAAAAAAGGGCACTGGACGGATAGCGGGCAAAGTGTGTGCGTGATAAAATAATGAGGTCAGAAAACGAGGATAGAAAGACAGAAATTGAAAGGAGACAAGAGGATGCACGCATGGGAAGCAATCGAAGGAGCACTGGATTTTATTGAGGAACACTTACAGGAGGATATCAGCAAGGAGGCGCTGGCACAGTCGGCCGGCCTTTCCCCGTTCTATTTTCAGCGGCTGTTTAAGCGGCTGACAGGGCGGCCGGTATTGGAATACGTTAAGATGAGGCGTCTGGCTATGGCGGCTTCCGCGTTGGCCGACAGGGAAAAGCGGATTCTGGATGTCGCTGTGGAGTATGGATTTTCCAGCCATGCCGCATTTACAAGGGCGTTTAAGGAGGCCTACGGCATCTCACCGGAGGAGGACAGGAAGGACTGGCCCATGCTCAACACGTGTGACAAGCCGGAGCTGTCCATGAGATATCAGCTGGTGGATGAGGGCGTGCCGCTGATCGCGGGTGAGATCGTTCTGGAGATCGAGCGGAGGCGGCTTGCGCTTCCCGAGGCTTACCTGGGAATGGAGACTGCTGTGGAGATGAAGAGGCAGGTGCCGGCGGGGGAGAGCACCGGAATCGATGTACCGGGGCAATTGTGGAAATCATTCCATGAAATGAAACCATCTGTGGATGGACTGGCGTCGGATGGGCCGGAAATGGGGATGTCGCATATGGCAGATCCGGAGGCAGGGACATTTCTCTATTTTGCCGGGGCCCTGGCGGAGGGGGACGCAGAGGCAGCAGGAATAGAAGCAAAGACAAAGTCGAATTCGGCAGCGTTTTCCACTTCCACGCTTGTGAAGCGGGAACTCCCTGTGGGAGAGTATCTGGTATGCAGAATTGAGGCGGAGACGTTTGAAAAACTGGTGACCATCGCGCTGGATCAGGCGGGAAAATATTTATTCGGAACGTGGCTGCCGGCGCATGGCCTGACAACACTGCCGTTTTCAGCGGAAAAGTACTACAGGAGCAACGAAACCGATCTTTACATGGAGGTGTGGGTAATGCCGCTGCCTGTTCAGGAACAGGAATCCCGGTAAGGAGGCGGCTGTATCAGAATTCCGTTCAGCAAAAAAGGTCGAGAGTATTTTTCTGATTTTTTGTATGATAAGCGTGTCAGATACATCAGAAAGTTCGTGAAGAAACTTTTTAGGTGAAGATGACAAAATTGCACGCAAGCGGTTCAAGACGCCCGCTGGGTGCACAGAACAGGAGGAGACAGTCATGAAGGAACAGGTGGAAGCGGTTCAGAGGATGCAGGACTATATTCAGGAGCATTTAAAGGAGACGGTTACGCTGGCTGATTTATCCAGGGTATCGCTGTTTTCGCCGTGGCATTCCTACCGTTTGTTCCGGCAGTGGACGAACCAGACTCCGGCCGACTATATCAGGAGGCTGCGCCTCTCTGAATCCGCACTGAAATTGAGAGACGAGCAGTGCAGAATTGCAGACGTGGCGTTTGAGTATGGGTTCGGCAGCGTGGATGGATACCAGAGGGCGTTCTTCCGGGAGTTTGGCTGCAATCCGCGCGAATACGCCGGGAATCCGGTTCCTTTGTATCTGTTTACCCCGTATGGCGTCAAATACAGAGAGATCAGAAAGGAATGGAATGTAATGGAAAATGTGAAAAACGTGTTTATTCAGGCAATCGACAAACCGGAGCGCAAGGTGATTATCAAGAGAGGGGTGAAGGCGGAGGACTACTTCCCCTACTGTGAAGAGGTGGGCTGTGATGTCTGGGGACTCTTAACCAGCATGAAATCCCTCTGCGGGGAACCGGTATGCCTCTGGCTTCCGGAGTCCTTGCGTAAGCCCGGAACCTCAGTCTATGTACAGGGCGTGGAGGTCACCATGGATTACGACGGTCCGGTTCCGGAGGGCTTCGATGTGATCGAACTCCCTGCGGCCAAATACCTCATGTTCCAGGGGGAACCCTTTGAGGAAGAAGACTACTGCGCAGCGATCGAGGCGGTTCAGACAGCGATTAAGAGATACGAGCCGTCGGCCGCGGGATACCGGTGGGACAGCGAAAATCCCCGGATTCAGCTGGAGCCGGTCGGTACCAGAGGATATATAGAACTGCTTCCGGTGAAAAAACTGTAAAACAGGCCGTTCCTCCTGGAATTGAAAGCCCTTTCAAAGTTCTTGACAGACATAAGCCCTCGTGATATGTTTAAGCAGAATATTTCTTATTAACAGAAAGGACCGGGAAATTAATTCCAGGAGGGCCACGTATGGAGCGCCATAAAAAGTCACTGAAACTAGGCGCCAGATTCAGTATTCTGGCTGGTGCCCTGCTGTGTGTGAGCACAGCTTTTGTTATTACTCTCTGTGGAATCATTTTCCACAGGCAGTTCATGGACATGCTGAAGGCAGAGTGTGTGCAGGGAACGAATCTGCTGAATTATGAGCTTTCGAAGGCGGAAAACGGGGATCGGGACAGGACGCAGCTTCTCGATGAACTGAAGGCTCAGACCGGTTATGAGTATACGATCTTTCAGGGAGATAAGCGGACAGCCACCACGATCATAAAGGATGGAGAGCGCGTCACCGGAACGACGCTGGATCCGGAAGTTGCAGAGATAGTCCTTTCAGAGGGAAAATCATTTGTAGGAGAGACCCCGATCCTGGGTGTCCCCCATGTCTGCTCATATGTACCGCTGCATGGAGTGGATGGGACGATTGAAGGGCTCATTTTTTCGGGAGTCTCGAGTTATGAGGCGAAGTCCACGATGTATCGGGCGCTGTGGGCCATGGGGCTTGCGGGGCTGATCTGCGCGGCGGCGGGCGTTGGACTGATTCTGTTTTTCACAAAGAGAGCCATATCGCTTCCCTTCGCCGGCCTCAGGAAGTTTGCCCGCACGGTGGAACAGGGAGATTTTGGAATTGCTTCTAATGCTCCTGTGGTATCTGGAATTACGTCGGGAGATGAGATCGGAGAGCTGGCAGGAACCTTTGAACTTACTGTAAAACGTCTGAGAGAGTATATCGGAGAGCTGGCATACGTGCTGGAACGGATATCGGCCAATGACTTAACGGTGAGTCCCACACTGGATTACGTCGGGGATTTCAGCTCCATCCGGGAATCTCTGGTTCATATTACGCTGCGGTTAAATCATACGCTGGAAGAGATCGTCCGGTCGTCCGCTCAGGTGGCAGATGGTGCCGGTATGGTGGCAGACGGCGCCATGACGCTGAGTGAGGGGGGCTCAGGAGCAGGCCGCTTCGGTGGAGGAACTGGCGGCGACGCTGGAAGCCGCCTCGGATGAGGTTGACAGTACGGCGCGCAATGCGGGCGAGGCCAGTCTCGTCTCCCAGGACGCGGTCCGGGTGCTGGAGGCGGGAAAGGCTCAGATGGAACAGCTGACGGCCGCCATGAATGATATCACACACGCTTCCGAAGAGATTGAGCGAATTACAAAGGTGATCGAGGATATTGCTCTGCAGACGAATCTGCTGGCGCTGAACGCCGCCGTCGAAGCCGCGCGGGCCGGGGAGGCGGGCAGAGGCTTTTCCGTGGTCGCGGAGGAAGTGAGGAGTCTGGCGGGAAAGAGCTCGGCGGCTTCCAGGGATACGGCGAAGCTGATTGAGAATGCCAACACGGCGGTCAGAAAGGGCAGAGAGATCGCCGCTGCTACAGCCGAAGCTTTGGAGCAGGGCGTGTCTGCTTCCAATCAGGCGATGGGACTGGTGCGGGAGATATCGGCCGCGTCGGCCCAGCAGGCGGAGCACATCAGGCTCTTACGCGGCGGCATGGAACAGATTGCCGAGATCGTGCAGTCCAATTCGGCAACCGCCGAGGAGGAAGCGGCGGCCAGCCAGACACTCTCCGCCGAAGCGAGAAGATTAGACGGTATAGTAGCCGCCTTTCAGCTCAAACGCGATAATATGATGGAATAAGGTGGCAGGAGGAAGTTACATGGAAATAAAGCTTTTAAACGACGATTTCTCGGTTTGTAAAATCCGGGACCTGTCAGGAGTCAATCTGACGGATTCGTTTTATTTTATCGGGAAAACGGATGAGGAATTATCACTGGTGTGCAGAACGGAGCATGTTCCGGAGGAGACGACGGACAGAGAGGATGGCTGGAAGGCGTTTCGGATCGAGGGAGTGCTGGATTTTTCCCTGATTGGAATCCTGGCGGATATATCGGCAGTCCTGGCGAAGCATTCGATCGGTATTTTCGTTGTTTCCACGTATAACACCGATTACGTTCTGACGAAGAAAGAAGATTTCCTGCGGGCGGCGGAAGCGCTCGCGGAGAAGGGCTATCTGGTAAAATAGGAAAAGGGGCGGCGGACGCGAGTCTGCCGCCCCTTTCTCACAGGGCAAAATAATATATTAAGACAATGAAAAAGGATCAGCCGGGGGAGCTGGTCCTTTTTTCGGAGAAGGTATTTCGTTTCTTATGGGGTGTAGCAAAAACTATATAATGTATTGGGGGGGTTTACAATTATTAATATACACCATAACCCCTACAAAAGTGTTCACAAACTTCAAGGAATTTCAAAGATAAAATTGTGCGTTTTACCAGTAAAAAAATATTGATTGTCGGAAATAGATAAAAAACCACTGATTTTATTGACTGGGATCCGTCATTTAGACGCTTTGCAGAGGATGGCTGAAAGACAAAACCCCTTTCGGTTCATGAGAAAGTAATCAGTTGTTGCATATAGTGAAACAAGTTCAAGGTTGAGAATTGAAATGGGCAAAAAAGATTGTTATAGTAAACTTGCAAGGGGATAAAAAGCAAAAACGCGAACAACAAAAAGGAGGGAAATGCGATGGATGAAGATTTGATGTTTGAAACAGGAACGAAGATTCTGGAGGACAGACTGAACGAAGCGGATTTCGACAATATATTTGTTCTGTTTGAACAGGTGTGCAACTCGGATGACATTCTTACCTTTACACTGAAAGGATACAGTGAGAGCTTCCAGTTTGTATTTGATGAGTATTCCTACGCGATTGTCTTTGAGAACGGAAGCTGCAGGACTGTGAAGGGCACCATATCTCTTCCGGACGTGACATTCCGGATTCACAAGGCGGTTGCACTGGATATCATAAACGGCCGGGTATATTCGGCGGTAGCCCACATGAACGGGGACGTGGACTACATCGGATACAAGGACGGCGCAATCCGGTTTATCAGCATTCTGGAAAATGTATTGGATGAAATAACAGATTCAGCAAGGAGGTATGGGGCTTGAGAAAGATAAAATTTGGAGTAGTCGGAGGCGGAGGCGCATTTTACTTCCATGCAAACGGCATACGAGGTTCAGAGATTCTGGAATATACGGCCATCTATGATATCAACTATGAAAATGCAAAGAGAATGGCTCAGAAATATAAAAACAACCCGATGACAGCCTATGAGAAGCTGGACGACATGCTGGACAGCGACATTGATGCGGTGCTGGTCATGGTACCCCACGTTTATCACGACAACATTGTCGTGCAGTGTGCTGAAAAAGGAAAACACGTGCTGTGTGAAAAGCCCATGGGTACCACGCTGGAGGGATGTAAACGCATGATAGACGCCTGCGAGGAGAACCATGTGCTCTTTATGATTGCGGAGAATCACCGCTTCCTTCCGGCACACAACTGTGTGCACGACTTGATTGAACAGGGCGCCATCGGCAGGGTGACGATGATCCGGGCTTATGAGGGAGTCAATGAAATTCCCGGCTTAAGCCAGAGCGGCTTCTGGAAGGGAGACCCCATCAAGGCAGGAGGCGGGTCCCTCATGGACATGGCGGCCCATAAATTTGCCACTATCGAATATATTATGGGAAGCCGCTGCGAGGAAGTGACCGCGGTGCTGGCAAAGCAGATGATTAATCTGCCGGAGAAGGCCGAGGACAACGCGGCGGCCATCGCCAGATATGAAAACGGAGCCATTGCAGACGTTATGGTCAGCTTTACACAGATGACACCACCATTTAACAGCCTGGAGGTCTACGGAACAGAGGGAACGATCTTTGAGAACCATGCGTGGGAAAAGCCGGTACGAGTCTACTCCATGACGTCAAAGGACGAACGGATGCGCCAGAAATGGTATGAACCGGAGTGCGAGCACGCGCCGTTTCCGAAGTACTATCCCATCTCGGTGAAGAGGGAGGACGAGCATTTCGCCCGGTGCATTCTGGATCATACGGTTCCGGAGTTCACGCCGTACCAGGCCATGCATGCCATTGAGGCGATTCTGACCGGTTACCTTTCACATATTGAAAAACGGCCGGTGCGCTGTGAGGAGGTACGGAAGATGGGCGAGGAAGGCAGAACCCATGAAATACTGGAAAAGCTGGCGCCTTCTATTCCGATCAATAAGAATTTAAAGGAGATTAAGATGGCGGATCCCATTGGTTACGACAAGAAAAAGGCTGCGGGAGTGATGAAGAAATACGGACTGGATTTGCTGCTGGCCACCTCACCTATCCATGTATACTACACGACGGGGCTGCCGGTGCTTCACAGTGCGGCGAATCCGATTCTAGCTTCCCTGGCCAACCAGTATCCCTATATGGGGCTGATCCGAAAAGCGGGAGAGAACACCGTATTTCACTGGAACGTCTTTAAGAGCGCGGAGACCATGTGCTGGGCCGCGGACAGTGTGGGAATCGAGAGTCCCCGCGATGTACAGAAGGCCCTCAAATGGAAGCTGAAACAGTGGGGAATGGAAGGAAAACGGGTGGGGGTGGAATCCACCGCTCCCAAATACGTGATGGACGTGCTGAACGATCCAAAGCTTGCCATAGAAGTGGTGGAGGCCGATCAGGCATTCCGCGATATGAGACTGGTCAAATCAGAGAAGGAGATGGAATACATCCTGAAGGCTACCGAGATCACGGAGACGGCGCTGAGGGCGTGCATCGACGCCTGTGCCGTGGGCGTGACGGACAACGAGCTCCTTGCAATCGGCAAGAAGGCCATGCTGGAGGCGGGCGCCTCCGACTGGGATCATCTGACCATGACCATCGGGGATTCCGATCCGGAGGCGCCGGGAACCGGCCGGGAGGTTCAGGCGGGAGAGATTATCCGTCTCGACTTCGGCGCCAGCTACAAAGGGTATGTGGCGGATATCAACTGCCATGTGATCATCGGAAAGACACCGGAAGCGGCAAAGGCCCATATCGACGCGCTGCTGGAATTCCAGCATTATATTGAGGAGCGGGTGAAGCCGGGAACTAATATGAAGGAGCTGGGAGAGGAAGCCAAAGCATGGTATCAGAACAAGTATCCGAACAGCCTGGCATTTTCCATCGGACACAGCATGGGCATGGAGTGCGAGGACGTACATATCCTGGGAACCCTGGGTAATATAGACGGCCCGTTTGAAGAGAACATGGTGTTCGAGATCGAGGCCTGGGAGGAATTCGGGGGCGCCCTGATTGGCGTGGAAGATACGTATGTGGTGACAGGGGATGGCTGTAAGAAGGTTACAACCATTCCAAAACAAATTATAGAAAAATGAGAGGGGATACGAACATGAGAAAGGAAAAACCATTGGTGATCGTAGCGACACCAAACATCTGCTGGCTGCATCCGGAGGTGGCATATCCGGGAAACGCTGTGGAAATCGGGGAGGAAGCGGCACTCTGCCGGGAAGCCGGAGCCGCTGTACTGCATACCCATGCCGAGGGGCAGTGGAAGGAAGTTTATGACGAGGTAAAGAAACGCTCCGATATCATCCTTCAGGGCGGTATGTCAAGCATTCCGCTTCAGGAGAGAATCGAGCTGTTTGAGCTGAAGTATGACATGGTTTCAATCATTGCCAACCATCATGCGGAAGCATTTAAAGAGGTGAACTGTGATGTGCTTCACCCGTTATCAGAGCTGGAAGAATACGCGGCGGCCTGCAGGAAGTACGGTGTAAAACCCGAATTTGAAATCTGGCATACAGGCTCCATCTGGAATTTGAACCAGCTGATAGAGAAAGGTCTTTTAGACGCTCCATACATTACGACACTGTTCTTCGGATGGCCGGGCGGCACATGGTCACCGGCCACCGTGGAAGAGTATTTGTACAGACGCAGGCTGATGCCTGAAAACTGCGCCTGCACCGTAACAATTATGTGTGAGGAGCAGATGGATATACTTGCGGCGGCGATCTTAAATGGAGACCATGTGCGCGTGGGAACCGAGGATTATCCGTTTAACCAGCAGGGAAAGGTATGCACGACCCATGAACTGGTACAGGAGATTGCAGACGTTTCCAGGAGTCTGGGGCGGGAAGTGGCAACGGCGGCCCAGGCCCGGGAGATGCTGGGATTATAAAGGAAAAGGGAAGGATAAGACTATGGGGAAGAAAGTTGCGGTTGTAACGGGCGCGGCCAATGGAATCGGTCAGGCATCGGCTTTAAAATTTGCCAGGGAAGGGTATGCGGTTGCTATGATCGACATCAGTCCGGCGCTCAGCAGGACGGAAGAAATGGTGACTGAAATGGGGGGAGAATTCCTCTCCTGCGTGGGCGATGTCCAGGATGAGACGGCCATGGAGAATTTCATCAATACTGTGATCGAAGTCTATGGCAGAATCGACGTGCTCAACAATAATGCGGGAATTGTGGTCGTAAAGCCTTTGGAGGACACGAAATTCGAGGAATTCGAGCGTGTGGCCAAGGTCAATATCGGCGGAACCTTTGTCCTGACGAAGCTGGTGCTTCCGATGATGAAACAGCAGAAGGAGGGATCCATCGTCAATCTGGGGTCCATATCCGGCCACGTGGGTCAGACGGAACATGCTATTTACGGGGCGACCAAGGGAGCGGTCATCGCGTTTACGAGGGCGGTTGCCTGGGAGGTGGCGGATTACAACATCAGAGTCAACTCCGTGAGCCCGGGATCTGTGGATACTCCCATGCTGCGTTCGGATATACAGCTGGAGGCGACCCGCACCGGACTTCCGTTTGAAGATGTAAAGAAGGTAAGGGAAGCGGAGCAGGCCTTTAAACGCTGGGCGGAGCCATCCGAGATCGCCGAAGCCATCTATTTTCTGGCCAGCGACGGGGCGTCCTTCATTACGGGATCTGACTTACTGGTAGACTGCGGCTGGGCGGCAAAATAGGAGGAGCTTACATGGGAAAACGTTATTTTATTACAGGCGCCACCGGCTGTATCGGCGGCTGGGTGGTGAAAAATCTGATTGAATCAGGCCGGGAGGTTTATGCGCTGGTGCGCAGCCCGGAGAAGCTGTCTGTGCTGGAGCTGATTATGGAAAAGGAGGAAATCGGGAAGATCCATGTGGTTAAGGGAGATATTACCGATTACCAGCTGCTTCTTCATACTCTGAAGGACGATGAGATCGACACGGTCATTCACATGGCTGCGATGCAGATGCCGTTCTGCCAGGCGGACCCGGTTCTGGGCGCCAGGGTAAATGTGGAAGGCACGGTCAATATGTTCGAGGCGGTAAAGGCCTGCGGATTAAAGAAGCTGGTGTACGCCAGCAGCACGGCGGTTTACGGCCTGACGGAAGAGTATGAGGGCGGTGTCTACGACAACAGTTCGCCGTTCCATCCTCACGCCCACTACGGTGTGTACAAGCAGGCCAATGAGTGGAGCGCCAGGGTTTACTACGAAAAGGATTGCATTTCCAGCATCGGTTTAAGACCTTACGTGGCCTATGGACCACTGAGAGACCAGGGGATGACGTCCACCCCGACGACCGCCATGAAAGCCGCTGTCAAGGGAGAAGCATACGAGATTTCGTACGGAGGGGATTTCGATTTCCAGTATGTGGACGATGTGGCGAAGGCATTTATCATGGCGGCAGAGGCAGAGTACGAGGGAGCTCACTGCTTCAATTTCGCCGGAAATTCCGTAAATATGACGGAAGTGGTGAAGGCCATCGAGGAGGCGTGTCCTCAGGCGAAGGGGCTTATTACATTTAAAGACGAACCGCTGCCATTTCCAAAGAATGTCAGCGGAAATGAACTGGACCGGCTGATAGGGGAAGTGCCGGTGACGCCTCTGGCTGAAGGGGTCAGGCAGAGCGTGGAAATATTCAAAAGCCGCATGTAAGCGTCTGAGAGACAGACACTGAGTGCTCATAACAAGGAGGAGAAGATATGAAGTTAGGACGTATGGTTACGGTTATCTTGGCAGCAGCATGTGTGGTATCGATGGCGGGATGCGGACAGAAACAGGCTCCGGCGGGAACGGCGGAAGCTCCGAAGACGACGGAGGCGGCCAAAGAGGCGGCTGCGGAACCGGCCGCTGCGGAGAATAAGGAGGCAGGAGAGAAGATAAAGATCGGCATTTCCATGCAGGGAAATCAGAGCGGGTTTGTTCAGTATTTTACATCGGCCATGTATGAGTATCAGGCGACGAAGGCACAGGATATCGACATGGAAGTGGTATTTGCAGATGACGATCCGGCGAAGCAGTTCAGCCAGGTGGAAACCTTTGTGAGTAAAAAAGTAGACGCCATCATTATTCAGCCGGTAGACAAGACTCAGTGTGCGGCAGCCGTGGATCTGGCGGCGGATGCAGGCGTTCCGATCATCACGTTAAACACCGTCACGGACAGCACGAGAAACACGGCCCATGTGGGCTGTGACGACGAGCAGGCCGGTGAACTCCAGATGGAGAGAATCATCTCCGTATGCGGTCCCGATGCGAAGCTGGCTTACGTGGATGCGGTTCTGGGGCATTCCGCACAGGTGTTAAGGGCACAGGGGTATGAGGCGGTGCTGGCCAAGAATCCGGGTGTGGAGCTGGTCGTACACGATACGGGAAACTGGTCTCCGGAGGAATCCATGAGACTTGTGGAGAACTGGCTGCAGGCAGGAAAGGACGTAGACGCCATCCTGTGTATGGCAGACTGTCAGCTTACCGGTGTCATTACAGCTGTTGAAAACGCGGGCAAGATGGGGGAAATCAAGCTGGCGGGAATGGACTGTGATCCGGTGATCTTAAAAGCAATCAAGGACGGAAAAGTGGACTGTTCCATCTGGCAGGATGGTCTGGCACAGGGAGAAAATGCGCTGCGCCTTGCCATTTTAGCGGCCCAGGGCGAGGAAATATCCGATTATATTATTCCTTACGAGGTTTGTACGAAGGATAATATCGAAGAGTACGAGAAGAAAGCGGCTGAACGTGACGAGCTGGCGAAGAAATATTTCTAATCAGCAGAAACGGCGAGGTATATGCGGGGAGCGCTGCGCGGGGGTGCGCGCAGGCTCCCCATTTAAACAAGGAGGGGGCAGCATGGCTAATCAGACGGAAGAGAAGAATCATGAAATCATAGTGGAAATGAAAAATATAGACATGCGTTTCCAGGGCGTGCACGCACTTGATGATGTGTCCATCACCTTAAGACGGGGTGAGGTGCATGCGCTGATGGGGGAAAACGGTGCCGGAAAATCCACACTGATGAAGATTCTGGTTGGGCTCTATGTGCCGACAAAAGGGGAAATTTACTACAAGGGGAAACAGGTGCATTTTAAATCGGTCATGGACACGAAGAAGGCCGGAATCAGTATGATATTTCAGGAATTCAACCAGGTAAAGTACATGATGGTAATGGAAAATATCTATCTGGGCCGGGAGCCGATGACCAGGACAGGCTGTGTGGACTATCAGAAAATGTACGAGGATTCCAAGCGCCTGCTGGAGGGGCTGGGAGTAGACTTAGACCCGAAAGCGAGGATGGCGGATTTAACGGTGGCAAAGTTTCAGCTGGTGGAGATTGTAAAGGCAATTTCCTACGATGCGGATGTCATCATCATGGACGAGCCGACTTCGGCGCTGAGCCAGACGGAGATTGAATATCTGCTGAAGACGGTGAGACGGTTATGCGACCAGGGAAAGGCGATCGTATTTATCTCCCATAAGCTGGAAGAGGTATACGGGGTCTGCAACCGTGTGACGATTCTGAGAGACGGACGCTTTATCCATACCGGTCTGGTGAAGGATATTACGGAAGCCGAGATGATCAAATATATGGTGGATCGTGAGATTTCCGAAATGTATCCGAAGCAGCAGGCGAAGATCGGGGACGTCGTTCTGGAAGTGAAGAATTTAACCAGGGCGAAGGAATTTGAAAATGTGAGCTTTACTCTGAGAAAGGGAGAAATCCTGGGACTGGCAGGGCTCATGGGCGCCGGAAGAACGGAGGTCGTAGAGACGATCATGGGTGTCCGAAGGCCGGACAGCGGAGAAATCTATTTAAACGGAGAAAAAATTGTGAACCGAATCCCGGAGGACGCCATCCGGCGGGGGATTATCATGGTTCCTGAAGATAGAAAGAAAAACGGTCTGGTGCTGAAGCTGGGGATCAGAGATAATCTCCTCATGTCGGCACTGCGCAAGTGTCTGAAAAACGGGGCGCTTAATAAGTCTCTGGAGACGAAGTACTGCAAGGAATTCGGGGATAAACTGGAGATCAAGAGAAGCAGCGACGACCAACTCTGCGCGAATCTTTCCGGGGGAAATCAGCAGAAGGTGGTCGTGGCACGCGTGCTGAACGCGGATCCGGATATTATTATCCTGGATGAGCCGACGAGAGGAATCGACATTAAGACGAAGTCCGACATTCACCGGCTGATGTCCACGCTGGCCTGCGAAGGGAAGTCCATCATTATGGTTTCCTCGGAGCTGCCGGAGGTGCTGGGGATCAGTGACCGGATTCTGGTGCTGAATGAGGGACATGTGACCGGAATCTTAAACAGGGACGAGGCCGATCCGAGTATAGTGATGAAGTACGCGGTCAAGAAGGAGATTGGGGGAGAAGAACATGGCAGAGAAAACAGCTGAAAAACAGAGTGTAAAAGAGTTTGTCAATAATCATGGTATCGTCATTGGGTTTGTCATAATATTTTTGTATTTATCCATATTTGCTCCGAATTTCTTAAGCGCCAGCAATATGATTAATATACTGAAGCAGATTTCCTGTATCGGCATCGCCACCATCGGCGTAGGTGTGCTGATCATCATGAACTGCATCGACTTGTCGATCGGCTCCATGTTCGCGCTGTCCGGCGTGACGGCGGGAATCATGGTATCGAGCAGTGTGGCGGGATACGGACTTCCGGCTTTTGTCGGATATGCGGTAGGAATCGCCACCGGCGTTCTGTTCGGCGCATTTAACGGAATCATCGTGGCAAAGGGCAAAATCCCGGCATTTATCGTTACCATGGGCACCCAATCCATCGCCAGGGGCCTTGCACTTATCCTGGCTCATGGAATGCCTATCGGCAGTTTTTCGGATTCCTTCAACTATCTGGGTTCTACCTCCATCGGAGGCGTTCTGCCGTGGTCAGTCATCGTGTTTGTTATCGTGGTCATCGTGATGAATTTCGTCATGAAGAAACGCCCCATCGGCCGCTATGTTTATGCGGTAGGCGGCAATGAGGACGCCGCCCGAGTGGCCGGCATCAACGTGGATAAGATCAAGATCCAGGCGTATTTAATAGAGGGCGCGCTGCTGGGACTGGCCAGTACGCTCATGGCCTCCAGGCTGAAATCGGCTTCCCCCAACCTGGGGGTAGGCTATGAACTGGACGCCATCGCAGGCTGTATCATCGGCGGTGTCAGCTTCACAGGCGGCATCGGCAAGGTATTCGATATGGTTTTGGGCGCTCTGATTATCGGTGTGATCAACAACGGTATGGATTTGCTGGGCGTTGAGGCGTTCTATAAACAGGTTGTGAAAGGATCGATCATCGTCGTCGCGGTATTAATCGACAGAAAGCGGTCCGGACGAAGTTAAGAATACGGCTGAAAAACGGTTACAGACTGGAAAAATGCTGGAGTGGTGTGGTATACTGGTACTAATTTTTAATCACACGCGAGTACAGCTTTGCATTATGAATGCAGTGCTGGATAAAGGAGGGCGAAGGGATGGTATTGCAGTCATTGGACCGCGGGCTGGATGCGTTAAATATTCTGGCAAAGCATGATCTGGTGTCGGTTACGGAACTGGCTAAGGAGCTGGAGGTGGATAAGAGCACGGCTTCCAGGATCATGGAAACGTTGCGCCAGCACGACATGGTTCAGCTGGATAAAAAAACGAGGAAATACAAGCTTGGATTCCGGGTGCTGCATCTGGCCGAACGGTTCCGCAGCAGACTGCAGATCATCGATATCGCGCGGCCGGTCCTTTTGGAAGTCAGCCGGGAACTGGGGCAGAGCGTTCATTTATGCGCCTATAATAAGGGGATGGTCTATGTGATTGACCAGGTGGTCAGCGACCTGCCTTACTCCATGTCGGCCATGGTAGGGCTGATCGAGCCGATCCATTCCTCATCTGTGGGAAAATGCATTTTCGCCTACCGCACACCGGAGCGGATGGAGGAGATTCTGGAGGATTATGAGTTTACCAGCTACACGGTCCATACGATCACAGAGAAGGCTAAGCTTCTGGAGGAATTTGAGAAGATCCGGAGCCAGGGATATGCAGTGGATGACGAGGAGATGTTTATCGGTGTCCGTTGTATTGCCGTTCCCGTATTCGGCTACTTAAACAGTGTCCGCTACGGAATCGGTATCTCCGGTCCTATCGATTTGATGTCGCCGGAAAATCTGGAGATATACAGAAAAAGGCTGATGGTGGCCGCGAAGAAGATCAGGCGGGAAGTGGAACTGCTCTGATGATCGAAAGATGACAGGAAATTTTTTATGAGAGAGTAAGACGGAGAAGCAGGAAATTCTGTTTCTCCGTCTTATGGTTTTTTTGTGTGTGGGAGATTTCCGGGATACTCAGCATTTCAAGTAACTGTGGAAGAAAGAAACGTTTCTATTTCTGTACGTGCCAGATTAAAGCCGCCGACCTGACAGTGCTGTTCTCCGCCTTCCGAAGCCGTAAATATCCGGCTGGTGACAGAGGAGGCGTGAGTCAATTTTCGCTCGATCTGCCGCATTCTCTTAACCGGCACATACTGGTCGCATGCTCCGGCAAGAAGAAGGACATCCTGGGTAACCAGACTGATACAGTCTGTAAGCCTGTGGCATTCTATGTTTTTCAGAAAATCATAAGGCGCTGTGGTACCGGTAATATACATTCCGTGCGTTATTTTCCAGTTTAGGTCCAGGTCAGACTCCATTTTCCGCCGTATCAGGGAATTGATAAGTTCTCTCCTCCCGGTTAATAAAAGCAGCCGGAGAACAGTTCCTTTTAAAGGTGAGAGACGGCTTAAAATAAGATCGAGCCCCCAGTAAAAGATGTCACAGCATATTACACGATGAATTCTTTTGTCAAATGCCGCCGCCCGCGGCGCCAGATAGCCGCCCCAGGATATTCCCAGAATTGCGACACTGTTGAGATGAAAGTAATCGAGAATGGCCTTTACTGGTTTTTCCCACTCGTAAGTAAAGACGAGGCCATTTTTTCTCGCCTGCCCCTGACCCGGCCCTTCAAATAATAAGATGGTATAGCCCTTATCCGGATATTCTTTTAGGAGCGGATAAAATTCTTCCATAAAGGAATCGTAGCCGCCGTGAATCAGGATAACACCCCGCTCATTTTCTGCCGAATGGAGGTTAGGAGGACTTACAATGTCTGACGAACAGAGATGAGGGGCACTTCCCGGTCTGGCTTTTAAGCGGATTGCAGGCAAATATGTGTTCTGATAGGGAACTTCGAACCTCTCCATGGAATCTTCCCTATATGCCAGGTCAAAGCACTCCCGGAAAAGCCTGTAACACTCTTCTTTTCGGACTGATGTATCAGGGAGGTAAAATTCTGCCATGCGGTAATAAGCGGCTGCATATTTGAAATGCTGCTCCGTGCGGGCTTTTTCAGCTGCGGCCCACCAGGTGGCCGACCAGCTTGCCATATCGGTGATTTTGGAAGCCGCTGCCGTTATCTCTGCCAGTGTCCGGGCATTTTGATCTGCCAGTGTCCGGGCGTTTTCGTCGGTCTGTGACGGCAGTGCAGGCTCGGAGAGGACGGACATCAGTGCGCGGTTGATCTGAAAATTCATCTGCGCATCATTGGAAAAATGAAGAAACATAGTCTGTAAACACCTCCTCGCATCGATGAAGCAGTTTCATATTGACTGCAGCCACTACGGTTCCGGCGGCCACGGACAGAATCAGTTTCCAGACTGGATATTGAAGCAGATGCAGGGCATCCAGAAAGATCAGACAGCAGGGAATCATTGTGAGCAGCGCGGTAATGGCACCCGGAACGTAACTTCTGTATACAAGAGCCGTTCCAATGAGGTGTATGAGAATGAGGTGCAGGATATTGGCGGCCAGGAAGCCAAGCCACAATTCATAGTGTCTCGTAAAGTAACCGAACGCCGATACAAGGGTCAGAAGCAGCAGCTCCTCGCAGACAGCGATCGAGAAGCTTTCCGTATTGAAAAATGTGCCGAATGGGACGAAGCGTACCCGAATAAATCGTTTTTTGGGAGCCTCACTGTTTTTCCATGGGATGGCGAGAATGATCTCTTCCATATCGTGGAGGATAAACAGGAGCGGCAGCAGCCATACAATTGCTTTCATAAATCATCATCTCCTTTCCCTCCGATTGTAAGGAGTCCGGAAAAAAGTTTCAATCACCAGATGGAACGGAACTGATTGGATAAGCAATAAAATGCGACAATTAGTTGCTTATCCATATAGAATGTGCTATTCTGCTCGTATCAGGCTGCTATTCTTGCACGTAAGCGGTCAAAAGACGCCCGCCAAGTGCTCATAGCGAGGAGGAAATGGCATGAATCAGCAGGATTTGCGTGTGATTAAAACGAAGAAGAATATAGAAGAGTCATTTCTGCGGCTGCTGGAAAAGAAGTCCTTTTCCGAGATCACGGTGCAGAATATACTGGATGAGGCGCTGATCAACCGGTCCACCTTTTACAAACACTATTCGGACAAATACGATCTGGCCAGACTGCTGTCGGACCGGATGTTTCGGGAGTTTCAGGATATGCTGGAAAATCGTTTCCTGGCATCGCAGAACAGGGAAGTATATGAGACTATCGATGTGATTTACGAGGTGCTGTATGATAAACGGGAGACATTTCTGAATCTGTGGAAAATACATACGGATGAGGTTCAGCTGGAGAACGAGATGGCGGATTATTTAAAGCACCGGTTTATTTCTGCCTACAGTTCAGGCTTTATCGGCAACGCCAGCCAGATGGATTATTTGTCCGGAACCTACGCGGCCCTGACCATGTCGTCCTTAAAATGGTGCCTGAATCATGACTATGATACGGTGCGGGAGATAGTTCCGCCTTTTGTCCGCAATATCCTTCTGGCAATGCAGGAGTTCCGGCAGCTAGAACATAAATGTAAAGAACATGGGGAGAAGCTATGAAATATTTTGGAGCAGGACTGGGGGAAATGCATAAGGAACTGGGAACGATGATACGGAAGGAGGATCGTCTGGAGGAGGCCAGGCGTCTGTTTTCAGAGCTTCATGGCGCCCTGCATCTTTCGGAGGTGTCGGGGGGCGAGGAGAATGAGCTGGACCGGCTGACCGGAGACCTGGAGGACCCGGAGTATGCGGTGATGGTGACATCAAAGGATGAGACGATTGCCTGGGCTCTCTGGCATATTGCCAGGCTGGAGGATTTGACCATGAATCTTCTGGTCTCCGGAGGGGAGCAGGTATGGAACCGGGAGTGGGCCCGACGTCTGGGGACAGCAGTTGCAGATACCGGCAACGCGATGAGTGACGATCAGATCATGGAGCTCAGCAAGGCGCTGCGTCCCGCCGAACTGCTGCAATACAGGAGCGCGGTCGGCAGAAGGACGAGACAGATCGTGGAAGGACTGACGGCCGATGATATGAAGCGGGAGGTCCGAAAAGAAGACTTAAAACGCATACGGGAGGAAGGCGGCGTCACAGCACAGGAGGACTCGGTATGGCTTCTGGATTATTGGGAAAAGAAGGACGTGACAGGGCTTTTGCTCATGCCGACGACACGGGACCCCATGCTGCATTTAAACGACTGCTGTAAATGGAAACAGCAGATACGGTCGAAGAAAAAATTTTATAGAAGTTAAATGAAAAAAATTGTAACCGGCCTGTAACGAATCGGGTTTCTGCAACACTAATTAACAGAGAGGAGGAAACACATATATGGATTCCATGGAACAGATCTATTTATCACACGCCAAAACAGTATATGCCTTTCTCCTGACGAAGACACAGACCCCGGATCTGGCGGAGGAACTGACCCAGGAAACATTCTATCAGGCGGTGAAAAGCATCCATAAATTCAAAGAGCAGAGCAGTGTGTCTACCTGGCTCTGCGGCATTGCGCGGAACGTATGGTTCGATCATCTGCGGAAGCAGAAGGGCAGGGCCGATTTCAAGGAAGCGGAAGAGATTGCAGTCCCCTCCGCAGAGGAGGAAGTATTCTGTTCCTGGGATCAGCTTTCGGTCATGAAGCTGCTTCATCATCTGGAGGACCCCATGCGGGAGGTAATGTATCTGCGCCTGACCGGCAGTCTGACCTTTGGCCAGATCGGAGAGATCATGGGGAAGAGCGAGAACTGGGCGAGAGTGACTTTCTATCGGGGAAAGGAAAGAATTGTAAAGGAGGCGAAGGAAAATGAAACAGAACATACCCTGTGAAATGATCCGCGATCTTCTTCCGCTGTATGTGGAAGGGCTGACGTCCGAGGAGAGCAGCAGGCAGATCGAGGCGCATATGGAGACCTGTGAGGACTGCCGCGGCCGGTATCTGCGGATGAAAGAGGACCTTGGACGTGAAACGGATGTAAAACGAAAAGAAAATGAACGGGAAATCGATTATTTGAAAAAAATCAGGAAGAGCAATCTGCGAAAAGTACTTTTAGGCATTGGCTCCGCATTTGCCGTAGTCCTGCTGGCCCTGTTTTTAAAGCTGTTTGTCATCGGATACCCGGTGGATTCCTATCTGGTGACGTATGCAAATGTGAACGAACATATGCTGGCGGTCGGAGGTGTCTTTTACGATTCCGCCTCTGTGTACCGGAGGTATAAACTGGTAGGAGAGAATGATGGAAATACAAAACTGGTGATCTATGCGTGTCTGCCGTCTGCCTGGAACAGGAGCGGAGTATTTAACCTGAACATTGACCTGGCGGAGATGGGAACGGATATTTCCATCAATGGAATGACCGTGAAGCAGGACGGAACCATTGTAAGCAGGCGGGCAAATGAATTGTTCGCCGCGAAGCACCCGTATGTGGGAGATATGTCCGCCAACGGCAGAGTCGCACAGCTGCTCGGAATCGGCAGGGCGCTTGGCAGCTTTAAAAATGAGCTTCAGACTTCGAAGGAACCGTATGGCTGGACATTGAACTTTGAGAACAGCGCGGCGAATTCGGCTATATTTGAAGCGCAAATGAAGGGATACGCCTGTGTCCTGATGGCTCTGACCGGAAATCTGGGAGAGGTCAATTGGACGTACACGGTTGAACTGGAAGACGGGCCGCAGGTAAGACAGGGGACCATGACCAGGGAGGCCTGTTCTGAGTGGGCGGGAGAACCCATCGAGACATTTGCCGAGAGTCCGGAAGCTGTTCAGAGGCTGCTTGATCTGACGGGTGTGACGAAGGAGTAAATATGGAATTTTTGAAAAAGAGATAGCTGAAGATAACTGCTCGGAAATGTTTTTGTATGAGTGCAGCTTCTGATAATTTAAAATGACTTAGTGAAAACTCTCAGTAAGAACAGGAGGAACCAGAATGGCTGTCTGGAATCCGTGGCGTGGGTGCCACCGGCACAGCGAGGGCTGCAAGTACTGCTATATACACAAAGGCGATGCGAGAAAAGGGATCAATACGGCCGAGGTGGTCCGGACGGATAAATTCTTTGCGCCTATAGAGAAAAAGAAGAACGGTGAATACAAAATGAAGCCGGGACAGGTGGTATATCTCTGCTTCCAGTCCGATTTCCTGGTTGAAGAGGCTGATGCGTGGCGGGAGGAGTGCTGGAAGATGATTCGTCAGAGAACGGACCTGCATTTTCTCTTTCTGACGAAACGTATTGAACGGTTTATGCAGTGTATTCCTCCCGACTGGGAAAATGGATATGACAATGTGACGGTCTGCTGTACGGTAGAAAATCAGGTCAGGGCCGATGAACGGCTTTCCATCTTTTCCAGCCTTCCGATCAGGCATAAAAATATCATCTGCCAGCCGCTGATTGAAAGGATCGATATACGTCCGTATTTATCCGGGGTTGAACTGGTGGTGGCCGGCGGCGAATCCGACCGGAATGCGCGGCCGCTGGATTATGAGTGGGTGCTCTGGCTGAGGCAGCAGTGTATGGAAAACGGGATTCATTTTGAATTCAGGCAGTGCGGGACTCATTTTATCAAGGACGGCAAACGGTACACGCTGGCGGTGAAGGACTTGGGAAGTCAGGCGCGCAAGGCAGGGATCGATATCTAGTGCCGGCCGATGAAGCTATGGAAAGATTGGAGGAATGACGAATGCCGCGGATATTTTTGGTAGAGGATGACAGGGAGATTGCGAAAAACCTTACGCTTCTGCTGCGCTCGGAGGGATTTACGGTCACCCACGCCCCCACGCGGGAGGAAGCATTTGCCGCAGCAGACGGCAATAAATTTGATCTGGCGCTGATTGATATTGCGCTGCCCGATGGAAATGGTTTTACGGTATATACAAAGATCAAGGAGACTCAGGATATTCCAGTGATCTTTCTGACTGCCTCGGGCGATGAGACGAGTGTTGTCACAGGGCTTAATATGGGAGCTGACGACTATATTACCAAGCCTTTCCGCCCGCGGGAGCTGATCGCGCGGATTGGGACAGCGCTGCGAAAAAACGGGCGCAGCGGGGCGGCATTTGAAATCTGCGGGCTTTCCGTCGATATGGCGGGCGGCGTTGTGAAAAAATATGGCCGCGAGGTTTTCCTCTCTGCGCTGGAGTACCGTTTACTGCTGGTGTTTGTTAATAATCCCAGGAGTATTATCACGAGAAGCAGGCTGCTTGATGAATTGTGGGACGCGGCGGGCGAATTTGTCAATGATAATACATTGACTGTGTATATCAAGCGGCTGCGGGAGAAGATAGAGGATGATCCTGCAAATCCGCAGATTATTTTGACTGTCCGCGGAACCGGGTATCGATTGGGGGGCGGAAATGTTTCGGAATAAGGAGTTTCGACAGTTTGCCATGGTGTTCGTCCTGACGGCAGCCGTCACGGTAGCACTTGGATTTACCATCAGTACGGCAGCCGGAATTCTTACCGCCGTTTCAACTTCTGTCTTCGGCATCGCCTTTTTCCTGTTTACGAAAGCCCGATACAGGAGTATCGCACGGCTTTCCAATCAGATTGATCTCGTGCTGCACAATGCCGACCGTCTGGATCTCGACGAACTGGAAGAGGGCGAGCTGTCTATTCTCCACAGCGAAATAACGAAAATGCTGCTGCGCATTCGGGAACAGAACGAGGCGCTGAAAAATGAAAAAATGCATCTTGCCGATTCGCTTGCCGATATCGCCCATCAGCTCCGCACACCTCTTACGTCTGCAAACTTAACGCTTTCCCTGCTGGAGAAAAATCCGGATGAAAACGAGCGGAGGGCCTTTATTCGGGAAACAGAGGAGCTGCTGGTGCGTATGGACTGGCTGATTACGTCTTTGCTTAAATTGTCCCGTCTGGATGCGGGCGTTGTGGTATTTCAACGAGAGCCGGTTGACGTAAACGACCTCATAAGCGCGGCTCTCCGGCCGCTGCTGATCCCTATGGAACTGCATGGGATTGTGGTGCAGAGAGAGGTGCATGCAGATGCAAAGACGGCATTCCCCGTAATCGTTCAGGGGGACCCGGGCTGGCTGGCGGAGGCAGTACAGAACATCCTTAAAAACTGTATGGAAAGCGCGGGGGATCACGGAACGATTGCGATTGACTGTACGGATACGGTTCTGTTCACTGAGATTACGATTCATGACAGCGGCGCGGGATTTGAAAAAGAAACTCTGCCTCACATATTTGAGCGGTTTTACAGTGGAAAAAGCGCAAACAGGGCGGGATATGGGATCGGGCTGGCTCTCTGCAGGATGATTATCATCCGGCAGGGAGGGACGATTACTGCAAAAAATCATCCGCAGGGAGGCGCGGTATTTACCATCCGTTTTCCAAAGTGACGGATCTCTCACTGAAAAGTCACAGAGATGTAAGGTGAATTCTCTATTATATGAGTATACCATGAGGAAGGAGGCTCACATAATGGAGCTTTTAAAAATTGATAATCTATGCAAGGTCTACGGCAGGGGTGAAAATCAGGTTACTGCCCTTGACCACGTTTCACTCACAATCGAAAAGGGCGAGTTTGCCGCGATCATCGGCCCCTCCGGCTCCGGCAAATCGACACTGCTCCACATCATTGGCGGCGTGGACGTGCCGACCAGCGGAAAGGTGTATTTAGACGGGCAGGATGTGTATGCGGGAAACAGTGAAAAGCTGGCCATTTTCCGCAGGCGGCAGGTGGGGCTGATCTACCAGTTTCACAACCTCATTCCCACCCTGAATGTGGTGGAGAATATTACCTTGCCCATCCTGATGGACAAAAGGAAGGTCAACGAGGAACGACTGGAGGAATTGCTGGAAATGCTCGGTCTGAAAGACCGGAGAACGCATTTGCCTAATCAGCTGTCCGGGGGGCAGCAGCAGCGGGTCTCCGTTGGGCGCGCGCTGATGAATGCGCCGTCTGTCTGCCTGGCCGACGAACCGACAGGCAGTCTGGACAGCCACAACGGCCATGAGATCATCAATCTGCTGAAATTAAGCAACAAAAAATACCGGCAGACCCTCATCGTCGTCACGCATGATGAAAATATCGCCCTGCAGGCAGACCGCATCATCGGCATCTCGGATGGTAAGGTAGTGCGGGATGAGAGGATGGTGTGATGATGAATATCTTTCACAAGGTCACCCTGCAGAGCATGAAAAAGAGCCGTACGCGGACAATTGTCACCGTGATCGGGGTAATTCTGTCCGCGGCTATGATCACGGCTGTCACGACGTTCTCCGTTTCTCTGCTGAACTACATGATTAAGGGCGCAACAGTGAAATATGGCGGATGGCACGTCGAGTTTTTGGATGTCGATTCCTCATTCGCGGAGGCGCGGGCCCGGGACGACGGAGTGGCAGGCACAGCGATATCCGAAAATATTGGCTATGCGGAGCTGAAAGGCGGGAAAAATCCCAACAAGCCCTATCTCTTTATTGCCGGATTCAGCAAAGAGGCTTTTGACACGGTTCCGATTGAGTTAGTCTCCGGCAGACTGCCTGAGAACAGCGGGGAGATTCTGGTTCCGGCCCATGTCGCGGCAAACGGCGGCGTTACTTATGCAGTGGGGGACACACTTTCGCTTGCCATCGGAAGCCGTATGGCTGGGGAAGGCCGTCTCGGCCAGCATGATCCCTTTCCTGCCAGAAATGAGCCGGGGAAGGAAAATGAAACCTTTGTGCCTCAGGAAGAAAGAACCTATACGGTTGTCGGCATCTGCGAAAGACCGGCTTTCGAGGAATTTACCGCGCCGGGTTATACCTTGATAACGACAGAAGACACAGCAGCAGGTCAGACGGCAGGACCGACAGATCAGACGGCAGGCTCGACAGATCAGACGGCCAGCTTAAGCATCTTTGTCACACTTAAAAATCCGGGAAAAGTCCAGGCTTATATTGAAAGGACTGCCGGGCAAAGCGCATATGTCCTGAATGACAATGTGCTGCGTTTTCTGGGGGTGTCCAGCGATCACCTGTTTAATATGCTTTTATATTCCGTCGGCGGAATTTTGATGGCCCTGATCATGACAGGTTCGATTTTTCTGATTTACAATTCCTTTACCATCTCGCTGAACGAACGGACGCGCCAGTTCGGGATTCTGGCATCCGTGGGGGCTACGGCCGGACAGCTGCGGAATTCGGTGCTGTTTGAGGGGCTCTGTATCGGCGCGGCCGGTATTCCCATCGGTATACTTGTGGGCCTTGGCAGCATTGGCCTTGTAATATCCTTTGTGGCGGAGAAGTTCAAAAACTTCGGCTACAGTGCCGTGTCTCTTTCGCTGACTGTGTCCGGTACAGCCATAGCGGGGGCGGCGGTGATCAGTCTGGTCACAATACTGTTTGCCGCCTATATTCCGGCAAGGAAGGCCGCGGCCAGACCTGTGATGGAAAGCATTCGCCAGACCAATGAGATCAAAATCGAATCGGGAGCCGTGAGAACATCAAAACTGACGCAGCGCCTCTGCGGCCTGGAGGGAACGCTGGCTCTGAAAAATTTTAAAAGAAATAAGAAGCGCTGCCGCAGCATTGTGCTTTCCCTCTCTTTAAGCGTCGTTCTGTTTGTATCGGCCAATGCTTTTGGAAACTGCCTGAATCAGGGCGCGAAGCGGTCCGTGGTAAATACGGATTTTGACATCTGCTTTTCGTCCCCGAAAATCGATGAAAATGAATTATTCCGTCTTTACGGCAGGCTTAAAACTGCGGAGGGGATCAAAGAAAGCTCTTATCAGGCGCTTATGTCATATTCCTGCGCGGTCAGGGCCGGCGACTTGTCAGACGAATACCGGAAATACATGGGGTATGAGAATCCGGATGAGACAGTCACACTGCCGATGGATATCCAGTTCATTGAGGACAGAGAATTCCGTAATTTTATCGAAAGCCAGGGATTGTCTCCGGAAGAATATACCGGCCAGAATGCGAAAATGATTGCCGTAGCGAAGCAAAAATCAGATGAGACGAAAAGCGGCCGGAGCGGGCTGGTTAATATGTTTGTGGGTGATTCCGTGAGCGGATCGGTCACTCCCGGAGCCGAACTGCCCGGGGAGGTGAAAGGGAATCCATCGGCAGACAACGAGAAGCAGATAAGTATTACCTTTGTCGATACCATACCTCTCGATACACTTCCAAAGAACTCTTCCGATGTGAAGCCGTTTATCTTTATGATCGTCGCACCATGGCAGCTAAGAGAACAGTTTGTATCTCCGGATGCGGGGGAGATAATGGGACTGACCTTTCTGGCAGATAAGCCCTCCCAGGTGACGGCGGAGATGTCGGAAATGATTCAGGAAGCGGGAATAGGAACCGATTACACCCTGTATAATGTGAACCGGATGTTTGAAGAAAACCGCAGCATTCTGTTTGTCATTCATGTGTTTACGTATGTTTTTGTGATGATGATTTCGCTGATTGCGGCGGCCAATGTGTTCAATACTATTTCCACCAATATCAAGCTGCGCAGGCGGGAACTCGCCATGCTCCGGTCGGTAGGAATGTCTGACCGTGATTTCAATAAGATGATGAATTTTGAGTGTGCCTTCTACGGTATGCGGACGCTGCTGTTTGGGCTGCCGGCGGCGGGAATCTGCACCTGGCTGATCTACTGCGGCATGGCTGCCGGGGGAGCGGACGTAAGCTTCGTATTTCCATGGGCAAGTATGGCAGTCAGCGCGTTCAGTGTGTTCTTTATCGTGTTTATCACAATGGTGTTTGCAGTCGGAAAATTAAAAAAAGAGAATATCATTGATGCGCTTCGAGATGATATGGCTTAACAAAAGAACAGGGCCTGGCGGAAAAAGCCAGGCCCTGTTTTGAATAAATTACGGTTGTTCCGCCTCTGCAGTACAGTAGGTCGTGCTACAGATCCAGTTTTAAATCCCCTTCCCTGATCCAGCCGGCTTTCCTTAAAAATTCTCCGAAGACCAGCGTCAGAACGGCGGGAAGCAGAAAGCAGACCAGCAGAATTCCAATCCACATTCTGGCGCCGCCGCCCATCGCGGTATAGACGCCAATTGGACCAACCAGCCCGCAGGTTCCCATGCCGGAGGCTGTCTCGATGTTTTTCATCTGGAAGATCACAGTGGCGACCGGACCGGTTACGAGGGAGGCCAGCGTGGGCGCAATCCAGATTTTCGGATTTTTTACGATGTTGCCCATCTGGAGCATGGAGGTGCCGAGCCCCTGGGCCAGCAAACCGCCCCAGCCATTTTCCCGAAAGCTTAAAACGGCAAACCCGATCATCTGGGCACAGCAGCCTGCCGTGGCCGCGCCGCCTGCCAGACCGTCGAGCGCCAGCATAATACAGATAGCGGCGCTGCTGATCGGCAGCGTCAAGGCAACCCCGATGAGGCCGGATACCAGGATTCCCATGAAGAAGGGCTGCATCTCCGTGGCTGTTTTTACCAGATTTCCGAAGGCGGCCATAAAGGCAGCCACACCCGGCCCTACAAACTGAGCGATCAGGATGCCGGAGATGATGGTGACGCCGGGGGTGACGATGATGTCGACCCGGGTTTCCTTCGATACGATTTTTCCGAGTTCCGCTGCCACGACGGTGGCCACCAGTGCACCGACCGGTCCGCCCAGCTCGTTGCCGGCGATCCCGACGGTAGCGGCGGAGAATAAGACCAGCTGCGGCGCCTTCAGCGCGTAAGCGATCGATACTCCCAGAGCTGCGCCGGTCGCACTTTTTGCGTAGCCCGCAATGGTGCCAAATAACGCGACACCTGTCTTGTCACCCAGCGTTGCAAAGATGGTGCCGATCAGCAGCGAGGCAAATAAGCCAAATGCCATGGCACCCAATGCATCAATGAGATAGGTCTGGACGGTGATGTTGACGTTTTTACGTTTCAAAAACTCTTTCACGCCTGTTTTTTCCATGTTAGAAATCTCCTTTATGTATTTGTCTGTTACAGGTGCACACATTTGGCGAAAATGCCAAAGCAGTTAGTTATGTATTTTACCATAGAATTGGAAAATTGCAAGAATAACATGAAAAAGGACCAGCCGGGGGAGCTGATCCTTTTTTCGGAGAAGGTATTTCGTTTCTTATGGGGTGTAGCAAAAACTATATAATGTATTGGGGGGGTTTACGATTATTAATATAACTCATTCCCACAAAAAAGTGTTCACAAACTTTGGAAAAATCAAAATGAAAAATTGTGCGTTTTACCAGTATAAAAATATTGGTTATAAAAATTAGATAAAAACAGTGTGTGAAGCGGTGGGGATAGGTCATAATTTACATAATGGAGTGTGGCTCTGCCAGTACTGCATTTTATTCACATTTAATGGCGCAGTGCAGTACAAGGTTCTATATCAGGGCTTTTTCTCATAAAGATTACTTAACTACTTTATCAGATCTTTTGAGGAAGCTATTTTATGAACAATACTCCATATAGTATCCATGCGAATCCGGACTCCATACCGGTTATCCATTCGAACTGGTATCCTCCGGTCGCCGTCACCGAAAAAAATCTTCAGTACGCGCAGATCCTCATGCCGGACTTAGCCGCAGCGACCAGTGAAATGACTACGGTACACCAATATCTGTATCAGTCCTGGACTGCCGGCAGCAATTATAATAACGAGTCCTGCAAGCCGGATTCCCGCGCCTTACATAAAAACATACGCCGTGTGATCCAGCGCATCGCTGTGGTTGAACAACACCATTTTACCATTATCGGACAGCTCATTACTCTTCTTGGCGGCCAGCCGGAATGCCGTTCGGCGGAGCCGTGTTCGTACTGGCGCGGAAATATGGTAGATTACAGCTGCGATATCCGTACCGTGCTGGCGACAGACGCCGAGTCCGAGAAGTTCGCCGCCCAGGCATATGCCGATCAGTCTCAAAAGATCAAGGACCCTCAGGTATCCAAAATGCTCGCGCGTCTGTCTCTGGACGAGAAGCTGCATTATAAAATATTCAGTGATTTTTTATCGCAAATCTAATCAGAATTGTAGTATATATCGCATTTGAATGTATTGACGTTGTTAGCACGTTGTATGATAACAATGGCAAAGACATCAAACATAAATATTCGGATTGACCCTGACATTAAAGAGCAGGCCGAGCATTTGTTTTCAAAGTTTGGAATAACGATTACAGATGCAATAAATATGTTTCTTCATCAAAGTATTAACGTTGGCGGAATTCCATTTGAGTTAAAAGTTGAGAAGCCAAATGCGGTTACTTCAGCTGCTATGGATGATGCCGTTAATGGAAAAGATATACATGGTCCCTTTGACAGTGTGGAAGCTTTGATGGAGGATCTCAATGCTTAAAGCCGGGTATCAGGGGCAATTTAAAAAGGATTATAAGCTGGCAGTTATAAGAGGTTGTAACCCGAAGCTTCTGGCCGATGTAATTACCATGCTGGTTAATTAGAACCGGTACTTACAGTGATTTGTTCTGAAGGACGCCCCGAACCATTCTGGTTTAGGGCGCTATTGCTTTTTCTGCTATGTCTGAAGCATTCTCTGCGAGCCTCTGCGGCAGGAAGCTGCTTTTTGCACAATATGTATATTCAATGAGTTGTTTAAGTTGGCGTTTTGTTTTTTTCATATCTTATCTTTTATTCTGGAAACACTGTCGTTCTTTATTGCTTAAATGTGTAATGAACATTCTCCTAAATCACTATTTTCCCGATCACAGTCGTTAAAAAGAGGACTTGTGTCCTTTTTGTATCTACTTTTTGCCTAAAAAATGGCTCGTAAAAATGTGATATTTTCACAAAGTGGATAATATTTCCTTGTAAAGGGACATAAGTCCTTTTAAAATGAAAAAACCATTGCTACAATGTGATTATTCCAAAATGAAAAGAGACATAAGCTCCATTGAAAAAGAAAGAGGTGGAATGCATGAATAAGGTTTTAGACATTGTGACATCGAAGGGACTGACGTATGAACAGAAGGTGGTGGCCCTGGCCCATGCGGCGGAGAACAGTCTGGAGGTACTGGAGATACCGGAGAAGACCCGTCACTATATGGAGACCGGAGCCATCTGTGACCTGGACGAAGGCCATGCGCCGTACCGGCCGAGATATATCATGCCGGATTACGAAGCGGCGGTAAAAAAAGGGTGTGAATTTCTGCAGCTTGACCCGCCGAAGGATCTTGACGAGGTGATTCAGTTCCTGGAGATTTTGTACCGCCATGTGCCCTCCATCACCAGTTATCCCGTTTATCTTGGCAACATCGACCGCCTGATCGAACCGTTTCTCGAAGGTGTGAGCGATGAGGAAGCGGAGAAAAAGCTGAGATTGTTCCTGATTTATCTGGACCGGACAATTACCGACGGGTTCTGTCATGCAAATCTGGGCCCGGAGGAGACGAGAACCGGACGGATCATCCTGAAGCTGGAAAAAGAGCTTCAAAATGCGGTGCCGAACCTGACACTGAAATATGATCCGGATATTACGCCGGACTCCTATGGAGAACTGGCGCTCTATACCTCCCTTTACTGCGCAAATCCGGCCATCTGCAACCACCGGATGCACAAGGATACGTATGGGGACTACGGCATTTCCAGCTGTTACAACATTCTGCCCATTGGAGGCGGTTCCTACACACTGACGAGAATCGTCCTTCCGAAGCTGGTTCCCGAGGCAGAGAGCAGGGAACAGTTTCTGGCGGAGACCCTTCCGGACTGTCTGCAGCGCATGGGGGACTATATGAACGAGAGAATCCGGTTCCTCGTGGAAGAATCGAATTTCTTCGAGACCTCGTTCCTTTCCAGAGAAGGTTTTATTGCCAGGGATAAATTCCTTGCCATGTTCGGAGTCGTGGGGCTGGCGGAATGCACCAATCTGCTGATGGATGACCCGGACAAGATCTATGGAAGCGATCAGGAAGCGGACCAGCTGGCAGACCAGATTATGCAGGTTATCGCGGAATATGCGGAGACGTCGAAGGCGCTTTACTCGGAGGTATTTCATGACCATTTTGCACTCCACGCGCAGGTCGGAATCGACTCAGACCACGGAATTACGTCGGGAGTGAGGATTCCGGTTGGAATGGAACCGGAACGCATGTATGACCACCTTCGCCACAGCGCGCGTTTCCATCGCTTTTTCCCGACCGGATGCGCGGATATCTTTTCCTTTGACCCAACCGGCAGAAATAATCCGGCGGCCATGCTGGATATCGTAAAGGGGGCATTTTCCCTGGGTGATAAATACATAAGCTTTTATGCGTCGGACAGCGATTTAGTCCGGATTACCGGCTATCTGGTGAAACGGAGCGAGATGGAAAAGTATTACGAGGGCGAGGCGGTGCTTCAGAATACGGTGCATCTCGGAGGAGATAACTACCGGAACGCACATCTGGAAAACAGGAAGGTGAGGGCGCTATGAGCATGGTCCCTCCCGAGGCCGTGATTAATAAGATTATTCCGTTGAGCGTTGTGGATGGCCCGGGCTGCCGCACCTCCGTATTCGTCCAGGGCTGCAATATCGCCTGCGCCTATTGCCACAACCCTGAGACACAGCAGTTGTGCAGCGGCTGCGGCCTCTGTGTCAGCCAGTGTCCGGCGGGAGCGCTGTCGATTCAGGAAAATGGCGGAGAAACGCCGAAGGAAAATGAGCATGACCGCGTAATCTGGGATGAGAGCCTTTGCGTGCAGTGCGATACCTGCATTCGCGTCTGTCCCAGCCACGCGTCCCCCAAGGTACGCCGGATGAGCGCAGAAGACGTGTGGAAGGAAATTGAAAAAAACATGCCGTTTATCCAGGGAATCACCGTTTCCGGAGGTGAATGTACCCTGTATCCGGAGTTCCTCACAGAGCTGTTTCGGCGGGCAGGGAAAGCGGGGCTTACCTGTTTCCTGGACAGCAACGGCTGTGTGGATTTGTCCCAATATCCACGGCTGATGCAGGTGACGGATCAGGTGATGTTAGATGTAAAGGCCTGGGATCACGACGTCTTTGGACGGCTGACAGGCGGAGATGTCTCTATAGTAAAGAAGAATCTCAAATATCTGGCGGAACACGGAAAATTATTCGAAGTGCGGCTGGTCTGTCTGGATTCGGAGCACGAGGGGGAAAAACGGCAGGAAGGGGTTCCCGAAGTGGATATGGAGGCGGTCATCGCAGGCGTATCCCGGGAAGCGGCTCCCTATTTAAAGGAGTTCCGGCTGAAGCTGATCACCTTCCGTCAATATGGAGTGACCGGAAGTCTAAAGGATGCGAAAAGTCCATCCCGGGAACGCATGGAAGAGCTTAAGCGTTTGGCGGTCAGATACGGGTTTCAGGATATCCAGGTGGTATAGGAAATGAGAGAGAATAAAGAAGAGTAAAACAATAAATAAAAAAGCAGAAAACGTAAAAACAAAAAAACAAAACGGAGGATCAGATTTATGAAGCTCAGAAGAGGAATTGTATTCGGTTTAACGGCGGCAATGGCACTGTCTCTTACAGCATGCGGAGGCGCAAAGACGGAGAGCACAAAGGGAGAAAGCGCAAAGGCAGAGAGCGCGAACACGGAAGGCGGTACATCAGAGGGAAAGAGCAGCTTCTCGATTGCGATGATCACCGATACGGGCGGAATCAATGACCAGTCGTTTAACCAGTCCGCATGGGAAGGGCTGACGGAGTTAAAGAACGAAAAGGGCGTGGAGGTCAACTACATCGAGTCGAAGCAGGCTTCCGATTTCGTTACGAATCTGGAAAGGCTGGGAGACAGCGGCGCCAATCTCTTATGGGGCGTAGGCTATGCCTGTGCGGACGCAGTTTTAGAGGCCGCGGACAGCAACCCGGATATCCAGTATGCAATCATCGACAATGCTTACGACGATACGCCGGACAATGTGACGGGCGTGATGTTCCGGGCGCAGGAGCCGTCCTTCATGGTTGGATATGTGGCCGGACGTATGACAGAGACTAATAAGGTAGGCTTTGTCGGAGGCATTTCCTCAGGTCTGATCGATCAGTTCCAGTACGGGTATGAGGCCGGCGTCAAGTATGCAGCAAAGGAGCTGGGCAAGGACATTGACATTTCCGTACAGTATGCGGAGAGCTTCAGCGATGCGGCGAAGGGAAAAGCCATCGCCACGAAGATGTATTCCGACGGATGTGACGTGATCTATCACGCGGCAGGCGGAAGCGGAACAGGCGTCATCGAAGCGGCCAAGGAAGCGGACAAATGGGTGATCGGCGTGGACAGAGACCAGGCTTACTTAGCGCCGGAGCACGTTCTGACCTCAGCGCTCAAGCTGGTAGGAAAAGCCGTCAAGGAAGTTTCCATCGAGGCCATGGACGGAGGAACAATCGGCGGCCAGACGCTCACCTTCGGATTAAAGGAAGAGTGTGTGGGAATACCGGAGGAGCATGGTAATATGGCAGACGGTGTCTATGAGGATACGCTGAAGGTTGCGGATTCGATCCGAAACGGGGAACTGGTACCGCCGACCACAAAAGAGGAATACGAAGCGTTTATCGCAGAATAGGATAAATGAATTTACACCGCAGAGTTAAGAAACAGAATTTAACCTGCGGTGTAAACAATGAAAGGAGAAATCGAGATGGCCACGGTGAGCAGCGACTATGCGGTTCAGATGCACGGGATCACAAAGCGGTTTGGGGCGTTTTACGCTTTAAAGGACATGAATCTGGACGTAAAGAAGGGCAGCATCCATTCCCTTCTGGGTGAAAATGGGGCGGGAAAAAGTACACTGATGAATGTGTTGTACGGTCTGTATCAGGCCGATGAAGGCGAGATATACGTAGGCGGCAAAAAGACAGATATCAAGAATCCCAACGTAGCGATTGCTAACGGGATCGGCATGGTTCATCAGCATTTCATGCTGGTGGAGGATTTTACGGTAACACAGAATATCATTTTGGGCAATGAGACGACCTCCCACGCGGGAGTTGTGGACATGAAGAGGGCCAGAAAACAGATTCTGGAAATCGTGGAGAAATACGGGCTGGAAGTCGATCCGGATGCGAAAGTAAACGATATATCCGTGGGAATGCAGCAGCGCGTGGAGATATTAAAGGCCCTGTACCGCGGGGCAGAGCTGCTGATTCTGGATGAGCCCACCGCAGTTCTGACTCCCCAGGAGATCGAGGATCTTCTCTCTATCATGCACAATCTGGTAAATGACGGAAAAGCCATCATTATCATCACCCATAAGCTGAAGGAAATCAAGGCCTCCTCCGACACCTGCACCATCATCCGCCGCGGAGAGTACATCGATACGATTTCGGTAAAAGAGGTTTCAGAGCAGGAACTGGCCACGCTCATGGTGGGCCATGAGGTGAAGCTGGTGGTGGACAAGACACCGGCAAAACCGGGAGAAACCGTTCTGGAGATCAAGGATCTGGTTGTGAAAAACGAGCGGAAGCTGGACGCGGTGAAGGGGCTGAACTTAAAGGTTCGGAAAGGTGAGATCTTGGGAATCGCCGGGATCGACGGCAACGGTCAGAAAGAACTGGTGGAGGCAATTGGATGCCTGATTCCGGCAGAAAAGGGGACCATCACAGTCTGCGGCAAACCCATTACCAACACGGACCCGCGCACGGTCATCGACAGCGGCGTCAGCACGATTCCGGAGGACAGGCAGAAACGCGGTCTCGTTCTGGATTTCTCTGTCAATGAAAATGCAGTGCTGGAGCGGTACCGCCAGGAACCATTTTCCAGAAAAGGGATTTTAAATAAAAAAGAGATGGAACAGTTTACAAAGAAGCTGATCGAGGAGTTTGATGTCCGCCCGGAGGACTGCGGTTCCAAGCGGGCAGGCGGCCTTTCCGGAGGAAATCAGCAGAAGGTCATCATCGGCCGGGAAATCGCCATGAATCCGGATGTGCTGATTGCGGTTCAGCCCACCCGCGGACTGGACGTGGGCGCCATTGAGACGGTACATAAGACGCTGATCCGTGAGAGGGACAAGGGAAAAGCGGTGCTCCTCATCTCCTTCGAACTGGATGAAGTGATGAATGTATCCGATACGATCGCGGTGATCTACGATGGAAAGATCCAGGATACGTTTCCGCAGGGAACCGTGGACGAAAATACGATTGGCCTGTTGATGGCAGGAGGAAAGAATCATGGATAGAACTGTAAATATTTTGAAGAAGCCGCTCACGATGACTCTGATCGCCATCTTCTTCGGCTTTGTGGTTGCCGGGATTATCCTTGCGGCGGCCGGATATCCTCCGGTCCACTCACTGGGCGTCCTGTTTAACGGTGTATTTTCCAGCCCCAAGCACGTATCCAACGTCATTATTAAGAGTACTCCGCTGATTCTGACAGGACTCGGCGTGGCATTTGCATTTAAGACCGGACTCTTTAATATCGGCGCTGAGGGACAGTTTATCATGGGTTCCGTGGCGGCTACCGTGGTTGGTATTCTCTTTGATTTCCCGCCGGTGATCCAGATTCCACTGGTTCTGTCAGCCGGTGTGGCAGCGGGAGCGGTATACGGAGGCATCGCCGGATTCTTAAAGGCTAAATTCGGTATCCACGAGGTTCTCACCAGTATCATGCTCAACTGGATCGCACTCTATTTCTCCAATTACGTCTGCGGTCTGAACCGGTTTCATAAGCCGGATACCATCGGAACGTACGCAATCAACCGGTCCGGTTATACGATGATTCTGGGAAATTATAAGGCGACGGAGGAAGGCAAAGCCGCTCTGGCCCAGAATGAATTTCTGCGCAGTACGATCCTGAAAACGGATGTAAACGCGGGATTTATCATTGCCATTGTCCTGGCAGTCCTGATCTCCTTCCTTCTATATAAAACGGCAAAGGGCTTCGAACTGAGGGCCGTTGGCTCCAACCGGTTTGCGGCTGAATTTTCGGGGATTTATGTGAATCGGAATATCCTGCATTCCATGCTGATCTCCGGCGCCATCTGCGGGCTGGCGGCAGCGCTTTACATAACCGGCAACTCGCCCCATGGAATTGCCACGCTGGCGGCGTTTGAAAATACCGGGTTTAACGGGCTGGCGGTCTGTCTGATCGCGGCCAGTTCTCCTATCGGCTGTATTTTCGCGGGACTTCTGTTCGGCGGCCTGATCTACGGCGGCCAGACGCTGCAGTACGAGGTGGGCGCGCCGTCGGAGATCATCAACATTGTCATTGGAGTCATCGTGTTCTTCGTTGCGCTGACCCATATCATTCCGCCGCTGGTGGAACGCTTAAGGAAAGTCCCCCTGGGAAAACCTGGGCGGAATGTCTCGAAGGGAGGGAAATAATATGCTTAGCAGTCTGACGCTGTTTATCGGCATTACACTTATGTATTCTACCCCTCTGGTTTTCGCCGCCCTGGGCGGAGTGGTGTCAGAGCGGTCCGGTGTTACCAATATTGGAATCGAGGGAATGATGACCATCGGAGCGGTGACAGGAGCTACGGTGGGCTACTACTCCGGAAGCGCCTGGGCGGGATTTTTCGCTGCGGGGCTGGCCGGCGGACTCATCGCGCTGCTTCATGCGTTTGCGGCCATCACCTGCAAGGCGGACCAGACGATATCCGGTATTGCCATCAACTTAATCGGACCGGGCGTCGCCCTGTTCGTCTGCCGCCTGTTGTTTGACGGGGCGACCATGTCGCAGCCGGTTCCGAACAAGATTCCGAAGCTGTTTGGCGGCCTGAATGTAAAAGGCGCGCTCCAGAATTTAAATGTAGACGTGACGGTGGTCATCGCTCTCCTGCTGGCTGCGTTCCTCTGGTTCTTCCTGTATAAGACGAAGTGGGGCCTTCACATCAGGGCTGTGGGCGAGCATCCGGCGGCTGCGGACACCATGGGTATTAATGTCTACGTGATCCGTTACCTCTGCGTGCTGGTATCGGGAATTTTCGCCGGTTTTGGCGGCGCTTCCATGACGCTTGCCATCATTCCGCAGTTTACGCCCACCGCCATCAGCGGTCAGGGATTTATCGCACTGGCGGCCGTAATCTTTGGAAAATGGACGCCCCACGGCGCATACGGCGCGTGCCTGCTGTTCGGTGCGGCTCAGGCGCTTACGGTTACGCTGGGAGGCGGAGATTTTGCGGTTCCGTCACAGATTCTGGCCATGCTTCCATATATGATTACCATTGCAATCCTGATTCTGTTTGTCGGAAAATCCTCAGCACCGAAGGCCAGCGGCCAGCCGTACGAGAAGGGCGCCAGATAAAATTGAAGGGAACGCCTGCCCGCCCTAAGTCCCGCCACACTCCGGAAAAAATCGCCGTCTTCTGCCCGCCGTCTTCCGCCTTTTTCCGGCCAGGGTACGGAAAAGTCCCCTTCCCGTCCCAGGCGGAGCAGACTGCCGGATTGGACTGGCGGCAGGCTGGGGCTGGTAAGTCATAGAGGGAAAAATATTAGAAAAATTTGTGGGGAACAGTAGACTTTTTTTGTGAAATGATGCAAACTAGAGGGAGAGGACGGCGAGGATGGATGAAGGAGGAAGACCATGAATGATGTTGTATCTTTGATCAACGAGCTGCGCAGCGAAGAACGCGAGTATCTGAATAATTATCTGGCAAACGCGCCCAAGTGGCTGTTGGAAGCATTTCAGATCGTGCGTCTGAAGAAGGGAACCACGTTCATCCATGAAAACGCACATGTGGACACTGTATACATTCTGGTAGAGGGAATTGTGAAGGCGACGGACTACCGCATTCAGGAGGTGGCGTACGATTACACGCGATTTTATCCCATCGAGGTGTTCGGGGCCATGGAATTTCTCATGGGATACGATTTATATAAGACGACCTTAATGACGGAGACGGACTGCCGTTTCCTCTGTGTGTCCAAGGACCAGTTCAGCCGTTGGATGCTGACGGATATCCACGCGGTGCTGGAACAGGTGAAGGCCATGAGTGTTTATCTCGTGGAGCAGGTGAGGAAGGAGCGCCTCTTTCTCTTCCTTCAGGGAATCGACCGTCTTTTTCTTCTGTTTATGCAGATCTACCGGGATTCAGCCAGACGGGGGGTCTGCCGGATTCATTTGACGAGAAAGGATTTGTCCAACAGCACGGGGCTGTGTGTGAAGACGGTAAACCGGTGCGTAAGCCAGATGGAGGAAGAGGGATACATTTCCCGGGAGGGAAGGGGAATCTTAATCAGTGAAGAACAGTACCAGAGAATTAAATCGGCTATGGCGGATAAGATAGATGAGAACGATATCTAGTGCATCATGGCGTATTTACGCCGGGAGGAACTAGTTCCACAGAGAGAAAGGGAGGTTATTTATGACAAATTATTCGGAAAACGAAGGGAAACAGTATCATATCCAGGTGGGAAGAGGCGATGTGGGCCGGTACGTCATCATGCCGGGCGACCCGAAGCGGTGCGCGCTTATTGCGAAATATTTTGACGATCCGAAGCTGATCGCGGACAACCGGGAGTATGTGACGTATACCGGAACGCTTGACGGAACGCCTGTCAGCGTTACCTCCACTGGAATCGGCGGACCGTCGGCTTCGATCGCCATGGAAGAGCTGGTGATGTCAGGGGCGGATACCTTTATCCGTATCGGCACCTGCGGCGGGATGGATATTAATGTTAAGAGCGGAGACCTTGTGATTGCCAACGGAGCTATCCGCATGGAGGGCACCAGCCGCGAATATGCGCCTATTGAATTTCCGGCGGTTCCCGATTTTGATGTGACGAACGCCCTGGTAGCGGCGGCGAAGAAGCTGGAAAAACCGTATCACGTCGGCGTCGTCCAGTGCAAGGATTCTTTCTATGGCCAGCATTCACCGGAGACGAAACCGGTATCGTATGAGCTGATAAATAAGTGGAACGCCTGGCTGCGTCTGGGCTGCAAGGCTTCCGAGATGGAATCGGCGGCGCTGTTTATCGTGGCCAGTGCGCTGAAGGTGAGAGCGGGATCGGTATTTCTCGTTATGGCTAACCAGGAGAGGGCAAAGGAAGGGCTTGAGAACCCGATTGTCCATGACACGGATGCGGCTATCCGGACAGCTGTTGAGGCTATACGGATGATGATTCAGGAAGAAAACAGCAAAAATTGAGAAGGAGACAGGCAAATGAGTATGACACCAACAGCCCACAACGGGGCGAAACAGGGAGAGATAGCGAAGACAGTACTGATGCCGGGCGACCCTCTGCGTGCAAAATATATTGCGGAGACGTATCTGGAAAATCCGGTGCTGGTGACATCGGTGCGCAACATGTTCGGTTATACCGGAACGTATAAGGGAAGAGAGATTTCCGTCATGGGAGGCGGAATGGGAATGCCGTCTGTGGGCATTTACACGTATGAGCTGTTCCATTTCTATGGCGTGGAGCAGATTATCCGCATCGGTTCCGCAGGAGCCTTACAGGACGGGGTAAAGCTTATGGACGTGGTAATCGGCATGGGAGCCTGCACGGATTCCAACTATGCTTATCAGTACGGCCTCCCCGGGACATTTGCCCCTATTGCTGACTACGGTCTGCTGGCGAAAGCGGTGGATACGGCGAAAGCACAGGGGACCCATGTGGTGGTAGGCAATATTCTTTCTTCCGACATTTTCTATAACGCGGACACCACCGTAAATGACAAGTGGCGCAGTATGGGCGTGCTGGCCGTGGAGATGGAAGCGGCCGCGCTGTATATGAACGCAGCGGCTGCGGGAAAGAAAGCGCTTTGTATGCTGACAATCTCGGATCTGATCTACGGCGAGGAGAAATTAAGCGCCGAGGAACGCCAGCTGGGATTCGGTAAGATGATGGAGATTGCTCTGGAACTGTAAGGAGGCACAGGAGGAAATTATGGACGGAAAAGAAACGTTGAAGTATGTGGATCATACGCTGCTGACCCAGACGGCAACCTGGGAAGAAATCAGGAAGATCTGTGACGAGGCCATGGAATTTGGGACCGCGTCGGTCTGCATTCCCCCTTCCTATGTGAAGGAGGCGAAGGAATATATGAAGGACCGCATGGCGGTCTGCACGGTGATCGGTTTTCCGAACGGTTATTCCACGACCGCGGTAAAAGCGTATGAGACAAAGGACGCGATTGCAAACGGGGCCGATGAGATTGACATGGTCATCAATATCGGCTGGGTGAAGGACGGCAGATACGACCGCGTGGAGGAGGAGATACGCACGTTAAAGGAATGCTGCAAAGATAAGATATTAAAGGTCATCATCGAGACCTGCCTTCTCACCGATGAGGAGAAGATCCGTATGTGCGAGGTCGTAACCCGTTCCGGCGCGGACTTTATCAAGACATCCACCGGATTTTCCAAAGCGGGAGCAACCTTTGACGATGTGGCTCTTTTCAAGGCTCATGTGGGAAAAGAGGTAAAGATCAAAGCCGCAGGCGGCATCTCGTCGCTCTCAGATGCGGAAAAGTTCCTGGAGCTGGGCGCGGAGCGCCTGGGAACCAGCCGGATGATCAAACTGGTAAAGCAGGAGAAGAGTGACGGCGGATATTAAGCTCTGTTACTGCGGTATTTATGCAATACAGTCTAGACTGTTTGGCAAAGGAAAGGAGGCCGTTATGGATTGTACGGAGAAAATGGCTGCGCTTAGGGCAAAGCTTCCCGCTGAGGAGATGATATCCCAGGCATTTTCGGCCATGGCGAAGGCCTATGCCCCTTATTCCGGATTTAAAGTCGGAGCAGCGCTGCTCACGGCTGACGGAATAATCTATCAGGGCTGCAACATTGAAAACGCGGCGTATACTCCCAGCAACTGTGCGGAGCGGACGGCGTTCTTCAAGGCGGTCAGCGAAGGGGTGAGAGAGTTTACTGCGATCTGTATCGTCGGCGGGAAGGATGGTGTCCCGGAAGGATTGACGGCTCCCTGCGGCGTCTGCCGCCAGGTAATGATGGAATTCTGCGACCCGGAGACGTTTCAGATTATTCTGCCTTCCAGCAGGGAGGAGTATGAAATCTTTACGCTGAAGGAATTGCTGCCGATCGGGTTCGGACCAAAGAATTTGCTGTAGAGATGGAAAGAGCGGTAATTAAAAGCTGGTAAAAAAGAAAAGTAACGAATAATAATGAGTAACAAAGAATAGAAGAAGCGCTTTTCCGGTCATGGTTGCACCGGAAAAGCGCTTCTTTTTAAAATCCTAAAGTTTCTCCAACGAGAATGACTTTGATACGGCCTTTGACTCTCTGGCGTCCGAGCACCAGATAATTGCAGCAGCGCCTTGCATCACACATGCATCCGGAAGCCATGTTCTTCTGGTCGGCCGCGATGCAGCTTCCCAAACGGGCGCAGGGCGCATCCAGGCCTCTTCTTTTTACAATGGCAGGTACGGTGACGGTTTTGACACGATAGACGGCGGCCTCGATATCCGCCGCTATTTTGTTGATACCGGCTACGATAATAACGCTGTCGGGACCGAATACGAGCGGCGCGATCCGGTTGCTTAATCCGTCAACCTGGTAGATCTCCCCGTTCTTTGTAATCGCATTAGCAGAGCAGAGAAACACGTCGGAACGAAATGCTTCTGTCAGACGGTCCTTCCTTTCCCGGTCCGATAGTCCGTCTTCATAGCGGTCGATAAAATGGTAGCGCCCGTTCTGTACCAGCTCCAGCACGCCGGTCTCTTCCAGCGTGACCGATCCGCCGACGGCAATGGTATCCCCCTCTTTTAACAGGGAGGCAACCGCAGCGGCGGCCTCTTCCTTGTGAGGAACATACTGCACGTCCATATTATTTTTCCGCAGACCGTCCATGACGGTCTGAATACAATCAGATGAAATCTCTGTAAGGGAATTCTGCATTCTATCTCCTAACGTTTGATATAGGTCAGCTGATACTTGGGTGAGTTCAGGATCAGCTCCGTGTAATCCATAATCTGCCCATTCTCCAGATGTGTCACATTAGCCGCCTTGATGATGGGGGTGTTCTGCGCGATACCAAAAAGCTCCGCCACCTCCTTCGAGGGGTGAATGGGAGTCACGGCGTGGTGGCTGTAGGCGATCTTGATCCCCTTGACCTTTTCAAAATACTGGTATTTGGAGGATTCCAGAATCTGAATGGAGATGTCAGGATACAGCCTGGCGGACATATAGGTGGTCTCCAGCTGAAGCAGCTCCCCATCGCCATAGCGCTGGCGGTGAATGTAGTAAATCGGGTCTTCCTTTTCGATTCCCAATATGGAGGCGATATTGGCGGGGGACTTCTGTAATGTAAATACATCGACCTTTGTCGTCGGCTCCAGCCCCTGTTCTCTCATTAAGTCCGTAAAGCCCTGGATCGGCGGCGGGTTCTGCGTGACGGCGGACCGGCTCACGAAGGTTCCGACACCAGCCACTCTCTGGAGAATGCCCTTGGCCACCAGATTGTCCGTGGCCTTGCGTACCGTAACTCTGGAAACGTGGTAGGTGGCCGACAATTCCAGCTCCGTGGGAATCAAGTCTCCCTTTTTGTAGTATCCAAGATTAATCTGCTCCAGCAAATCATTTTCTATCTGTCTGTATTGGGCAATTCTTTTTTCTGCCATATTATCACCTGCCAAAATGTACTGCAATCATTATAATACATAACCGAAGAAAAGGCAATTTGCTTTTTTATATAATGTATACATATATGATACTTGGATTCAATACAAATAACCGACATAATAACAATATAAATAAAATTAAATGTATTGACATTTGAGACATAAGGTTGTATATTTTACCTATGAGTGTTGGAAAATATGTAAAAATAGACAATAGAGAGGAGGCGCAGTCTTTGAATATCTTTTATATACATACCCATGACTCGGGCAGAGTGCTGGGCCCGTACGGTTATGCGGTTCCCACACCGAATCTGGAGGCATTTGCGAAACAGGCGGCGGTATTTCGAAACTGCTACTGTGCGGGACCGACCTGTTCTCCCAGCCGGGCGGCGATGCTGAGCGGGACGTATCCCCATCAGAACGGGATGCTGGGACTTGCACAGAGAGGATTTTCCATGGATTATGAGAAACATCTGGTCCGTTTTTTAAATCGGAACGGCTACCGGACTGTTTTAGACGGAATCCAGCATGAGGCAGGCTGGTACTTAGATACAAAGCAGGGGGCTGAAACCATTGGATACCAGGAGGAGATCAGCTGTCTGAGTGATGGATACAGGCAGGAGGATTTGACGGAATGGGATAAAAAGAACGCGGACCGTGCGGCGGAATGGATCGGGAACTACGACGGGAAAAAGCCGTTCTTCCTGTCCTATGGAATGTACGCCACACACAGGAGATTTCCGGATGTCATTGATCGCGATATTAACGAGGACTTTGTCCTGCCGCCCGGCCCTATACCGGACAGCAGGGAGACGAGAAAGGATTTTGCCAGATACATGACGAGTGCGAAATCAGCAGATCTCTGCGTGGGCAGGGTGCTTGACGCCCTGAAGGAAAAGGGGCTTACGGAGGAGACTGTTATACTGGTTACGACAGACCATGGCCTTGCGGAGCCGTTCTGCAAATGTACACTATTTGACAGCGGTATCGGGGTAGCACTTCTTATAAGGGCTCCGGGAAAGCGGGCTAACGGCCATGTGGTCGATGGGCTGGTATCCCATCTGGATGTATTTCCGACGCTCTGCGATCTGCTGGGAATTGAAAAACCCGGATACCTGGAGGGCGTGTCGGCGGTTCCCATGCTGGACGACCCGGAAGCGAAGATCCGGGATGAGATCTTTGCAGAGGTGAATTTCCACACCTCCTATGAGCCCATCCGCTGTATCCGTACAGAACGGTACAAGTATATCCGGTATTATGACGCATCGTATCTGCGAATCAATCAGTCCAATATAGACGAGTCGCTTACGAAAGATTACTTTAACGAAAGGGGGCTAAAGGAGCAGCATAAATACGAGGAAGCGCTCTACGATCTTGTATTCGATGTGGGGGAGCGCAGAAACTTAGCGGGGCTTCCGGAGTTCGGAACAGTGGAGAAAGCACTTGCAGCCCGGCTGGACCGCCATTTGCGGGAAACGGACGATCCCATAAGGAACGGGGGGATTTCTGTTTTGCCGGAGTGGAAGGTCAACCGGAAGGAATGCCTTACGGCAAGCTCGAAGAATCCGGAGGACTATGTGTCGGCAGTAAACAGCAACAGAAAAAAGTCATGAGCATACCGGAGAATACAGAATTTCCGGAAGTGCTTGCAGAAAGGGGAATGGTATGATAGGAATCATTGTCACGGGTCATGGTTCTTTTGCCACCGGAATTACCAGCGGGTTAAAGCTGCTGGCAGGAGAGACGGCGTATTATGAAGCAGTGGATTTCCTGCCGGAGGATTCGGTGGAAGCCCTGACAGAGAAGCTGCTGCGGGCGGTGGAGGCCTTAAGCGGGCTGGAAGGAATTTTAATCCTCACGGACATCGCGGGAGGATCTCCGTTTAACGTATCGCTGAAGCTGAAGCTTACGAGGACGGAAGCAATCGAGGTAATCGGCGGAACGAATCTGCCGGTGCTTTTAGAAGCGTATCTGTCGCGCGCCATGTATGAGGGGGCTGGGACGCCCTCCGGACAGCACGCCGCAGAGAAGGACGAATCACCGGATGGATTGCGGAAGGGAAATGTGGCGGGACTGGCCGATGCGGCCTGCGAAGCAGGAAAAGGCCAGCTGGTTGTCTATGTGCCTTCCGTGGATGATGGGGAAGACGAATTTGAAGAGTAAAAGACAGGAGGAAAAGGTATGAGTTTATTTCAGGCAATACTAATCGGTATTTTTGCTTATCTCGGCTCTAAGCGAACCCCGTGGTTCTTTGGCGTGACGGGCGGATGGAACATGATAGGAAGGCCCCTCGTGGCAGGTCTGATCATCGGGCTGATTCTGGGGGATGTGAGAAGCGGCGTAATTGCGGGCGCCATGGTTCAGGCGCTGTTTATCGGTCAGATTACTCCGGGCGGCGCGATGCCGGCCGATGTGAACTGGGCGGCCTATATCGGCATTCCGCTGGCACTGGCGGCTGGCGGTACCGGAGAACAGGCGGTGGCACTGGCAGTTCCGCTCAGCATGCTGGGACTGGGACTCTTTAACTTTATCATGACCATCAATGCATACTTCCCTCATATGGGAGACAAGGCCGCGGAAAGAGGAGACGGCGCCGGCATTCACCGTGCCACCTATCTGGCGGCAGTGCCGAGCTTCATTCTGCGAGCCGGTTCGGCCATGCTGATCTGTTATCTCGGAACTCCGCTCACCGAGGTACTGCTCAACAACATGCCTGACCTGATGCTTCATTTCTTCGAGGTGGCCGGCAAACTGCTTCCGGCAATCGGATTTGCCATGCTGTTAAAGCAGTCGCTGTCCAGGTCGTGGATGATCGTATTGTTCCTTATGGGATGGGTGCTGATCGGATCTACCAGCATGTCTGTTACGGCTCTTGCGATATTCGCAACCGCCCTGGCATTTATTTTTGTCATGGCACAGGGACAGCCTGCAGTACAGGCAGCGGCTCAGCCGGCTAAAGGAATAGAGGAGGATGACTGCTATGAAGAATAAGAATACATCAGACGGACTGTTAACCAAAAAAGATATTGACCGTGCGGCGTGGAGTTATATTTTCTTTTCGCAGGCGACGCAGAACTTTGAACGTATGATGGGTCTGGCATTCTGCCACGTGGTGGAGCCAATTCTGCGCAAGCTCTATAAGAATAACGATGAGGAATACAAAAATGCATTAAAACGCCATATGCAGTTCTATAACACGGAACCGCAGTTAGGCTCCCTGATTCCTGGCATCACCATCGCCATGGAGGAGGCCAGAGCCAAGGGAGACGACGTCAGCGAGGAGCTGATCGTAAATACCAAAAACGCCCTGATGGGCCCATTTGCCGGAATCGGTGACTCTCTTCTGATTGGTACATACAGCCCGATCTTACTCAGTATTGCCATGAGCATGTGTATTGACGATGGAAACCCTGTCGGCCCGCTCTTTTTCTGCGCGGTATGGCTGGTAACGATCGTGGGCCTGCAGTGGTTCCTGTTCCACAAGGGATATTCCATGGGACTGGATGCGGCTAACACATTTTTCAAAAATAAGGACATCACAAATAAAATTACAACTGGCCTTACGATGATGGGTCTGATCGTAATCGGTGGTGTAGCTTCTACAACCGTTAAGGCGAACTTTATCTATAAGTTTGTCAGCGGGGATATGGCGATCTCCATCCAGGAGCAGGTATTTGACAAGATTATGCCGGCCATCGTGCCGCTCTGCCTGACGCTTGCAGTCTGGTATCTGATGGATAAGAAAAAATGGTCGGCAAATAAAATTATACTCGGCATCGTTATCTTTTCCGCTGTCATGGTGGTTCTTGGGATCATGTGATTCGTGAAAGTAAATTCGTGAAAGTAAATTCGTAAAAGTAAATTCGTGAAAGGGAAATCCATGAAGGAGAAATCCATGAAAGATATCATGCTCATCATGTCGGATCAGCATGGCGGGGCGTATACCGGCATGGAAGACGACAGAGTGAGGACGCCCGCGCTTATGCGGATTGCAGGGGAGGGGCTGTATTTTGAACGCTGCTACTGCAGCGCCCCTCTCTGCGTGCCCTCACGCATGTCCTTTTTAAGCGGAAAGCTTCCGTCTGACTTAAACATTTTCAATAACGATACGGTGCTGCCGGCGGATGTGCCGACAATCGCCCATGCTCTGGGAGCCGCCGGTTATAACACGGTACTGATCGGGCGGATGCATTTTAAGGGGGACGAACAGAAACATGGCTTTGACGAAAGACTGGTGGGGGATATCACCTCCCAGTACTGGGGAACAGGCGGAAAAGAACGGGTGGATTTCGGCGCCTATACCGGGACGACGAACCGGAAACACTGTCTGGAGGCTGTTGGAGGCGGAATTTCGCCGGTTATGGCCTATGACAGAGAAGTATATGAGTGTGCGCTCCGGTACCTGGAGCGGGAACATGAAGAACCTCTGTTTCTGGTGGTGGGATTTTACTCCCCGCATTTTCCCTTTGTTGCGGAACCGGATACGTATCAGTTGTACAAAAAGCAGTTTGCAGGGGAGGTGCGCCCTGCGGCAGCGCCTCTCCGGTTCTATGAGGATTACGTCATGGAGTGCAGCGAGGAGAAGGCCGTGTGCTGTAAGGCTGCCTACTGCGGAGCCGTGGAAGAGACAGACCGGTATATTGGGCGTCTGTATGACGCCTTTCAGGGCAGAAAAGGCCGGAAACTCTTCCTTTACGTGTCAGATCACGGGGAGCAGCTGGGAAAGAGAGGTATTTTCGGAAAGCAGACCCTGTATGAGGACGCCGTCCGTGTCCCCTTCGTGGCGGCCGGAACAGGTGTGCCTGTGGGAAGAAGGCGTGAATGCGTCAGCCTTCTGGACATTTCAAAAACAATTCTGGCTCAGGCCGGAGTTTCTGCAGACTGGCACGACGGCCGTGAGATTGATTTATCAGGGCTTCCCGATGCGGGTGAGCAGGTATTCGACGGGCCTGCGGTGATTCAGCAGATTCTGGATTACCGGTCAGAGCCCATGATGGCGGAAGCCGTGGTGTGGAGACGGTATAAGGCCGTGAGATACGGTGGTACGGCCTGCTTCCTGTATGATCTGGAGGACGACCCGCTGGAGGAACGGAACATCGCAGGAGAATACCCGGAATGGATGGAAGCGGCAGAAACGTATTTCCTGACATTACCGGAGATTTCCTCCTGCATTGATACGGAAATAACACAGAGAGAACGGGTAAAACAGCTGAAGGAATGGGGAAAGAGAAAGAAGCCTCATGAATGGGCGGTTATGCCGGTCCCGGAATGGGCGCGTCACAAACCTGTGGAATAAGGTGGTAGAAAGAATGGAATATAAAAAACTTTGGACAGATATGCACAGTAATATCCATCATGAACAGATGGAGCTGCTGCCTGAATGGTTTGGGCAGGTAAAGAAAATCATGGATTTTTGGCCGGTCGCCTATTATCCCTTTTATATGAGACCGACAGAGTCAGGACTTAAGGTGGAAGACCGGTACGAGGATGGACTGATCAAAATAGACTGGGAGCAGATTCGTGAATTTACGAATCAGGCAAACAAAGAGGGCTATCCCATGTTCATGGGCTATGAGTGGCAGGGAACGGGAAAAGACGGAGATCACAACGTGTTCTTTTTAAATAATGACGGAGAGCAGAGGCATCCGGATACCTACCGGGAACTGGCGCCCGCCTATAAGGGGGAGCCGGTAATTGGAATCCCGCATCACGTGGCGTATCAGCCCGGATCGAGAGGAAAAAACTGGGATACTCACGATGAAGTATTTTCTCCGTTTGCGGAAATTTATTCCTGCCACGGATGCAGCGAGACGGATGACGGTCCGCTTCTCATGAAGCGCCATGTCCACATGGGGCCGAGGACGGGAGAGACGGTATTCGAGCGGGCGATCGAGAAGGGATACCGGATCGGAATGATCGCGGCAGGCGATAATCACAGCGTGCCTGCGGTCTTTGAGCATGGCAGCATGTGCGCTCTGGCCGCAGACTGTACGAAGGAAGCGATCTGGGAGGCTTTTGTGAACCGCAGGGTATACGGGGTATCCCAGAGCCGGATCGAGGTGGATTTCTCCGTCGATGGAGCCGAAATGGGAAGCGAGATCACGACCGGTGGGGAGGCGGAGCTTTCGTTCCGGATTAAGGGAACGGCTGCGGTCGACCGTGTGGAGATACTGAGAGATAACATTCTGGAAAAAATGGTGGTGCACTCAGGAACCTGGGAAAGAAAAGAACAGTCTGGCGTGATCCGGTTTAAATTCCGCCTGGAATTTGGCTGGGGACCGGATATCCGTGTCTATCCGGATGCAATCTGCCGGGTCTGGAACGGGCTGCTGAAAGTGGACGGAAAGCTGCTGGGAGTGGAAAAATGCTGGAATAATTTCGGACAGGAGCTGACCTCCCAAACGGAGGATTCCTGTGAATTCTCACTTACCACCTATCAGTCCACGGCTACCGGCAAATGGATGGGGCCCAGCAATGTGACAACAGAAGGCTTTATCTTCGAGGTGGAAGCGGATGCAGACAGTTCCATTCATCTGACTGTGGAAGGAAAAGAGTACGCATTTCTGGTGAGGGATATGCTGAAAAGCTCCAGCGTAACGGCGCTGTGGGACGAAGTGGAAAAACTGACGGAGGATACCTGGGGGAAAATCACCCATTACAGAGATGACCCGTGGTGGCACAATGCGTACAAGTTTAAAGTAGGCCGTGCATATCCGGAGGACAGCTACTTACTGGAGCACCATGAGACGATAAACGTGGAAGAGGACTGCTGTTACCGCCTGCGCGTATGGCAGAAAAATAATGACGCCGCGTGGACCTCCCCTGTATTTTTAAGAACCGGCCAGGGGCTGGCAGAGAAGAAGGAGGATTAACTGGATGCAGGAAATTGTGAATGTAAGAATCGATGACCGCCTGATTCACGGTCAGGTGGCCGCTGTATGGAGCCAGTATACGAAGGCAACCAGAATTATGGTGGTGGACGACCAGGTCGTGCATGACGTGGTCAATAAAGAGGCGCTGAAGATGGCCTGCCCGCAGCAGTGCAAGCTGTCTATTCTGACAGCGGAAAAAGCAGCGGCTAATTTATGCGCGGGTAAATACGATGGAGAAAAGGTATTTATTGTGGCGAAGAATCCGAAGACGATCCGTTCCATTCTGGATCATGGGTTTGTGATGGATTCCGTCAACGTGGGCAATATGGGTGGTAAGCAGAATACCAGAATGCTGAAAAAGGCCGTCAGTGTGTCGGAGGAGGATATCGAAAACTTCCTGTATCTGGCCGGGCACGGTGTGAAGGTTACGGCCCGCATGGTGCCGACGGAGGAAGCGGCAGACTTTATAAAGCTGATTGAAGAAGCGAAATAGAGAGAAAAAGAGGATTCCGGGAAAGAACCTGCCGGAATCCTCTTTTTCTCTCTACTCTTCGCGATTATAACAGAAGCAGGAGGTCATATGATCGTTGACCAGCCCGACCGACTGCATGTAGGCATAAATAATGGTAGGGCCTACAAATTTAAATCCCAGGTTCTTTAAATCCTTACTGATTTTTTCTGCTAACGGAGTGCTGGCAGGAACGTCAGCCATGGTTTCCCAGGCATTTTTGATGGGTTTGTTATCCACATAGGACCATAAGAACTGATCCAGGGAACCGTATTTTTCACACAACACGAAGTATGCCCTGGCGTTGGTGATGGCCGCGTTGATCTTTAAACGGTTTCGGATGATTCCGGCGTTCTGCATCAGCTCTTCGATCTTCTCGTCGCCGTATGTACTGATGATGGCCGGATCGAAATCATCGAAGGCCTTTATGAAGGCATCCCGCTTCTTCAGGATGGTAATCCAGCTTAAACCTGCCTGCATACCCTCCAGAATCAGCATTTTAAATAGTGTTCTGTCATCGTGAACGGGTTTCCCCCATTCGTTATCGTGATACTCCTGGTTCAGTATATCGTGGGCGGCCCAGTCACACCGTGTGAGTTTGTCTGACATTGGTTCTCCTCTTTCTGCGCAGATGTTGGAATCTGCCTTTTTGTGTGCTCTTGCCAGCGGTTCCATATTCTTCAGCCTATTATAATAGAAATATCTGCTCACATCAATACTTGAGAGTAAAAAGTTTATACATGGCTGTGATGGCGAACCGAAAGCTATTGAAATAGCCATTCCCAAGCATACGCCGCATAGAGGCGGCAGCCATTTAGTAAAGCCGATTCATCCAGATCAAAACACTCGTGGTGGAGCGGCCAGGAGGTTTTATGGGTTCCGTCACTCGTTCCTAAGAATACCATGACGCCGGGGACCGCCTCTAAATATCGGGAGAAATCTTCAGAGGTCATGCTGGCTGGACGATTTATTAAGTTGTCTTCCCCCCACACGGCCATGGCCGCGCGTTTTGCCGTGCCGCAGCAGGCGGCATCATTGACAGTCGGGAGCAGGGACGGCGTGTAGGTGACTTCAGAGGAGCAGCGGTACATCGCGGCTGTGTGTTCACTGTAACGGGTAAGGGCTTCCTTAAAATAACCGCTGAGCTCCTTGTCGAAGAAACGGATATTTCCGGATAATACAGCTTCCTGAGCCAGCAGATTGACCTTTGTGCCGGCCTGGAAGATTCCGATGGTAAGGACAGCCGGTTTCTGCGGATCAATTTCTCTGCTGACGATTTGCTGAAGATTGACAGCCAGATGGGCGCCGGCAAGGAGCGTATCCGATCCGAGATGGGGCGTCGCGCCGTGGCCTCCGTGGCTGGTAAGGCGGATGGAAAAGTCATCTACACCTGCCATGCAGGGGCCGGGCAGAATACAGATTTTTCCCGTTGGAAGATCGGGCGCCACATGGATCGCGAATACAGTATCCACTCCGTCAAGCATCCCGCGATCGATCAGCGTTCTGGTTTCTCTGCCGGTTTCCTCCGCCGGCTGAAACATGAGCCGCACGGTGCCGGAAAAATGGTCACGGCTGTCCCAAAGAAGCTTTGCCGCCCCCAGCAGCATGGCCGTATGGGAGTCGTGTCCGCAGGCATGCATGACGCCGGGAGACTGTGAGACATAGGGTGCGTCTGAATTTTCCGTAACAGGCAGGGCATCCAGATCTGCGCGCAGCAGAACTGTTTTACTGTGCTTTTCAGACGGTAAGGCAGCGGTTTCCTCCGGGTGCGTCTGCAAACCGGCAATCTCAGCCAGAATATCGGTTTCATGCAGTGTACGGTGTGGAATCCCCAGTTTGTCCAGTTCACTTCTGATTACCTGCTGGGTCTGAAATTCCTGGCCGCTCAGCTCCGGATGCTTGTGAAGCGTTCTCCGTATGCCAATGATATAGTCGGACAACTTTGAAAAATCGGTCATATTAATAATCCTCCTGTCGGTGTGTCTCTTCTTTGTACTGTGCCGGTGTCATATTTGTATATTTTTTAAACAGCTTCGAAAAATAGTTGGGGTCGCTGATGCCGACCGATTCTGCAATTTCGTAAATCCGGAGATTGCCGGTCTGAAGCAGTCTCTTCGCTTTCTCAATCCGCAGGCTCGCCAGGTAGTCTACAAAATTCATCTGCGTGACTTCCTTGAAAATCCGGCTTAGATAGGACGGATTGACGTAATTGATCTCCGCGATTTTTTTCAGCGTCAGAGTCGACGTGGAGAGATTTTCGTTGAGATACTGCAAAATCGTGTGGATGAGCTTGTTTCCCTTGGCATCGGTATATAGATTTACCTGGTAAAGGGTGAAGCGCACCATCTGAAGGACGTATTGCCGGATGTCTTTTTCGTCGGTCAGCTTCAGGATATGCGTGTAGGGCAGGTGATCCGTATTGTAAATTTCATTGTAGGAGATTCCCTTGTCTCTCAGTGTTGCGAGCACAATGTTTACAATGGAGAGCGACAGCACCATGACATCGGAGAGAACATGGCTGGGGATTCGTTCCAGCGAATCATAGGCCGCATCAACGCGCCGCAGAGCGGTATCCTCCTGGGGAAGCTGCATATACAAGGGAAGCTCTTCCGTCACCGTATTGATTAAATTCTGTAATTCCTGCTGATTCTGTTCCTGGGGCGGATTGGCCAGAAATGACTTGTTATGGCTGTATTTGGCGACCTGGGAGTTCTGGTAGGCCTGACGGTAGGAGCTGCGGATATCCTCGAGGCGCTCCACCGGCGTCCCGACGCCCACATACGATTTGATCCCCAGCTTGTCCTTCAGCAGGGTAGAAAAATGGAAGCCGTAATTGTATAAGTTGATTTTTCTGTTTTCGGTCAGCAGGACCAGATTCATATGAATATCCTGAAAGACCAGGAGGCCGCTTAGCCGCTCTGCTGCCGTTTGGATGATTTCCCGGCACTGGAACTGCTGCATGATGCTTTCTTCAATGTCCTGGCTGACATTCAACGTCAGGAGAAGGATATTATAGAAACCGGAGTCACGATGCAGCGGTATCTGGTAATAACTCAAATTTTCCCAAAGGTAATCGGAGGGGAGGCTGCTGACCATCATGTTGCTGAAAAAATTCTGGATTATGTAGTCACGGTTTTCGTTCAGCTTCTTTTGAAGGAGTTCGTGCTGATAGAGCTTCTTTTGTTCTTCCCGGATGGAGTTGCGGATATCGGTCACGGTCCGGATCAGTTCCTCACGTTTAATGGGTTTTAAAAGAAAACTCGATATTCCGATTTCCAGCCCCTGCTTGGCGTAGTCGAATTCATCGTGGGCGGTAAGAATGATGATTTTAATGTGCGGATATTCTTCCAGAACCATTTCTGCAAAGTCCAGGCCGTTGATAAACGGCATTTCAATGTCGGTGATGATGACATCCGGTTTTCGTTCGGCAATCAGCTCCAAAGCCTGGTTTGCGCTGGATACATCATCCGTAATGACGTAGTCCAGTTCCTCCCATGGGATGCAGATCCGCAGCAGTCCCCTCATTTTATCTTCATCGTCTACAAGCATCACTTTTATGGGCTGTGGCTGATACATATCGGCAGACCTCCTAAAACGGTATTTTAATGATGACAGAAGTTCCCTTTCCTTTTTGGCTGAGCAGCTCCACGGCACCCTTTTCCGGGTAAGAAATATGGACCCGCTCAATTGTGCCTGCCAGACCGAAGCTGTCTCTGGGCGAGGGGCTTAAGGAACGCAGGCTTTGCAGCAGGTGTTCGTCCATTCCGACCCCGTTGTCGGTAACCGTGAGACAGATCAGGGTCTCCTGGCGTTTGACGGATATCAGGATGGTGCCAGGCTCCCCGAGCGGTTTGATACCGTGGTAGACCGAATTTTCGACCAGGGGCTGAAGCAGGAGTTTTATGATCTCGTGCTGGTACAGCGTTTCATCCACATCATAGTTTACGGTAAATAAATCCTCATAGCGCAGGGAGAGAAGGGAGGTGTAATCCTTTATGATCTGCAGTTCCTGCTCCAGGGTGATGAACTGTTTCCCTTTACTCAGACTCTGACGGTAAAAACTGCCCAGCGCGGTGATGGCGTCATAGGCCTGATTGGTGTCTCCGGTGAGCACAATGTATCCGATAGTATCCAGCGTGTTATACAGAAAATGCGGTTTCATTTGTTCCTGAAGTGCGCGGAGCTCCGTCTTTCTTTTCAGCTTCTGTTCCTGCACCAGCCGTTCCATGAGAAACTGAAGCCTTTCGATTAAATGGTTGTAATGAATCTCCAGAAGACCCAGTTCGCTGTTGGGATGGCGGACGGCCACCGGTTCAAAATTTCCGTTTTCCGCGCGGCCCATGGCCTGAATCATCTGGGAGACAGGCGTCTGAATCGATTTTGCAATAACGATGACACAGATCAGCATGAGCACCATATTGATGAAGAAAATCCAGAAGGAGATCTGGAGCAGGGAGGTGCTCAGCGTGGACTCGTATTTTAGAGGGAAGGTGGCGGTTAATTTCCACTGGTATTCTGGAATATAGATTCCGGCCGACAGCGAATTCTTGCCGCTGGCACTGTAGTAAGCAGACGCGGGACCGATGAAGGGGCTGATATTGTGGTGATTTTCCCCTTCCTTTGTACTGCCGTAGGTGCTGATGATCTCCCCGGAAGCGTCATACAGGGTAATCTCGATATCGGATGGCTGAAAGACGTGCTCAAATATCTGGTTGATGGAGCGCGTCGGTATGTTCATAATAGAGAAGCCGATCGGTTTCTGGGTTTCTAAGTCATTGATGACCCGGATTGCCGACAGAAAATCTTCAGAGTAGTCAGGAAGAAAAATATTGCCGGCATGAAGAGAAAGAATACAGCTCCCCTTGGCGTCCATGACGCTTTGATACCAGGGGGCCTCTGTGACAGAGTGAATCACCGGCGTCTTGATGCCGAACTTATCGACTCCATAGAGCTGCCCCTTTAGATTCATAATATAGATAGAATCGAGATGATTGTAGCTGTCGATGATGGTAAACAGGTAATTATCGTAAAATTTCCGGTCAGTTGGTTTCAGTGGAAGCTTTGTGAGATCTGAGATACCGCTTTTCAGCAAAAGGCTGTAGCTGTTATTGGTATTTTCCACCATCTCCACGATGTTGGAGCGGATCGAAGTGAGCGTCTGTCTGGAATGCTGTTCCATGTTGGACAGGACGTATTCCTTCGATACATAGCGGTATGAAAAGTAAGTCAGAATAACACTGAGCAGCAGAAAACCAAAAAAGACCGTGCTGATTTTTCTCGATATTTTACTGTGAAACGCCCAGTTCCACAGATTTAAAGCGCTCACTTTCCGTTTTCCCATAAATGCATCCCCCCTGCTATTATGTCATCATATCACGGTGAATTTTAAAAGTAAACAAAGCGGAAAATGAAGTAAAAAATCTACTAGAGAAAGTAAACGATTTACTATACGGCTAATGGCGAAGCCGGAAAATGAGACGTGAACCACCGGAAAAATAGTAAGTTAATCACCAGAAACAGTAAAATCTCTCTCTTCCGTGAAAACGCTGAACTGTGTAAAATAGAGTTACATTCACAAGCGCTTTTGAATCAGACAACTTAATCATATTGGAGGAGCGGAATCATGAAAAAGAAAACATGGAGAACCGTCATGGCACTTGCACTTGCGGGTACTATGGCGATGGGACTGACTGCCTGCGGATCGGGTGCAGTGAGCAGTACAGCCGGAGGAGAAACCAGTGCTGCACAAACGGCTAAGGAAACCACACAGGAAGCCAGTGGTGATACAGGAGAAGTGCCTGTGATCAAGCTGTGGCATATATTCGGAGGGGATACCGATCCCAATAAGGCAATTATCGATCAGGTCGTAAAAGATGCGGAAGAAAAGTTCCATGTAAAGATAGAATCCGACACGGCTGAAAATGAGGCGTATAAGATGAAATTAAAGGCGGCCATCGCGGCCAATGAAACGCCGGACATCTTCTATACCTGGGGCCATGGCTTCATCAAGCCGTTTGTCGAAGCGGGAAAGGTAGAGGCGCTGGACGATTATCTGACCGATGATTTCAAGTCACATCTGGGGCCGTCGACCCTGACCGGCTTCCAGTTCGATGGAAAAACGTATGCGCTTACGACAGACCAGTCGGTGGCCTGCATGTTTTATAATAAAGAGATGTTCGAAAAACTGAATCTGGAAGTCCCGGAGACCTTTGATGACTTCCTGACAGTATGCCAGACCTTCCTCGACAACGGAATCACACCGTTGACTGTAGGCGGAAAGGAACCGTGGACGATTGCCATGTATCACGATCTTCTGGCCTTAAGGGCTGTTGGAAGCGAGGGCGTAAAGGCTGCCACCGGAAAAGAGACGGGATATGACGATCCTGGATTCTTAGAGGCGGCCCAGTGCCTGAAGAAGCTGGTGGATATGGGCGCATTTCCGGATGGCTCCGCCGGTATCTCAAGAGAAGAATCGGAGGTTCCGTTCCTTCAGGGACAGATTCCGATGTACTTAAACGGAAGCTGGACGGCGACGAGAGTATATAAGGACTCTTCCCTGGTACAGGGGAAAATCGGAGTATTCCCATTCCCGGTATTAAAGGATGGAAAATCAGGAGTGACAGACTTTACCGGCGGACCGGATACGGCCTTTGCGGTCAGCGCAGCCACCAGGGATCCGAAGCTTACAACCGAAGTTGCTCAGTATATTGCCTATGAACTGGCGATCGGAAAGTACAAGATCGGTTCCAGCATCCTTCCGTATGTAAACGTGGATGTAGATAAGTCGGAAATCAATCCGCTCTTAATGGAGATCTATGATTTCACAAAAGACGCCACAAGCTATACAATCTGGTGGGATAATCTGATGGAAGGAAAAGATGCAACCGTATATTTAAACAAGCTTCAGGAGCTGTTTGTCGGCAGTATTACGCCGGAACAGTATGTGGCTGAACTGCAGAAATTAAATCAGTAAACGAGGAGCGCTCCCGGAAACGGTTTTTTGAGAGCGCCTCCAAACCGAAAGGGGGCTAGCACTGCATTGCGCAATTAACTGTGATAAAACACCCGCTATCTACGCCAGAGCCGCGCCTGCAAAGCTAGTCGTAGGGTCCACTACGCCGTCGCTTTGCAGACACGCCTCTGACGCAGATATCAGGCATTTTATTCACAATTAATTACGCAATGCAGTACTAGAAACAGTCCCCTTCATAAAAAGATAGGAGGTTTTTTGTGAACCGGGTACTGTCAAATAAAAAAGCCGTGTTTATTTTCCTGCTTCCGGCGCTGGTCCTGTTTTTGACCATTATTATCGTGCCGATCTTTATGTCCGTGACTTACAGCCTCACAGAGTGGGATGGGATCGGGAAAAAGGTATTTACGGGGTTTGATAACTATAAGGAGCTGTTCCTCACCAACAGTGATGGATTCTGGAGGGCAGTTAAGAATTCTCTGATTTTTGCAGCGGGATCTGTCTTCGTGCAGCTGCCGATTTCTCTCATCCTGGCGCTGATTCTGGCAAGAGGAGTAAAGGGGGAACGTTTTTACGTCAGCGTCTATTTCATCCCGGTTCTGATTTCTACTGTGGTGATCGGACAGCTCTGGATGAAGATTTACAATCCGCAGTACGGGCTTCTGAATACGGTCTTAAGATCCATGGGCTTAGAACAGCTTACGGGGAACTGGCTCGGAGACACAAAAAAGGTGATCTTTGCCGTGATCGTGCCGGTGCTGTGGCAATACATCGGTTACCACATGCTGCTGATGTACGCCTCGGTGCGCTCCATCTCAGAGGAGATTTTTGAAGCGGCCCGTATCGACGGCGCCAATGGGATTCAGACTGCATTACATATTACCATTCCGCTTATGAAGCCGATTCTGAAGGTCTGCGTGACCTTTGCGGTGGTTGGATCCTTAAAGAACTTCGATCTTGTGTACGTTATGACGGGCGGCGGACCGGCGGGAGCGAGCCAGCTTCCGAGTACGCTGATGGTTGAGACCATTTTCTCCAGAAATATGTATGGTTATGGAAGCTCGATGGCAATTTTCATTATTCTGGAATGCTTCCTTTTTGCATGGCTGATTCGTGGGGCATTTCGTGACAATGAGTAAGGGAGGACCTATGAAAAAATTAAATTTATCCCGGGCAGTCATTCAGGCGTGTCTGATCTTTTGGGCCGCGCTTCAGATATTCCCCTTATACTGGCTTTTGACGTTTTCACTGAAGGACAACACAGAGATATTTCAGGGAAATATGGTTGGCCTCCCCTCAGTCTGGCGCTTTGAGAATTACACCCATGCCTTTATGGGCGGAAATGTGGGGCGCTATCTGGCCAACAGTATTATCGTTACGGCGGCCACTATTCTGATCGTCTGTATTGCATCTCTGATGGCTTCCTATGCCCTGATCCGGATGAAATGGAAGCTTCAGAAGACCTTTCAGCTGATTTTTATCATGGGAATCACCATACCGATCCACGCAGCGCTGCTGCCCGTATTTATCATGATGCGGCAGGTGCATTTAATCAATACTTACTGGTGCCTGATTATTCCGTACTCGGCCTTCGCAGTGCCGATGGCGATTATGATCAGCTCCGGTTTTATTTCTTCCATTCCGGTGGAGCTGGAGGAAGCCGCGTGTATCGATGGATGCAATATATATAAAATCTTTATTCAGATTATACTCCCGCTGATGAAGCCGTCGCTGGCCACGATCGCTATTTTTACGTTTTTGCAGTCCTGGAATGAGCTGATGTTTGCGGTCGTGTTTATCAGCAAGCCGGCATACCGGACGCTGACGGTTGGAATACAGTCCCTGGTAGGGCAGTATACGACAGACTGGGGCCCCATTGGGGCCGGGCTGGTGGTCGCCACGTTCCCCATTATCATTATCTATGTGATATTGAGCAGGCAGGTGCAGCAGAGCCTGATTGCCGGTTCCGTAAAAGGGTAGGTGAGTGGAGATGAATACAGGCTGTTTTGATGAGGTGATCAGCAGAAGAGGGACCAACTGCGCGAAATACGATGAAATGGATGAAAAGTACGGGAAAGACATCCTGCACTGCGGTGTGGCCGATATGGATTTTCGCGCGCCGGAACCCATACGGGAGGCGTGCCGGAAGGTGACAGATCACGGAATATATGGCTATACCAATCTTCCGTCCTGTTATCCCGCTGTTGTGGGGGAGTGGATCCGCAGAGAATACGGATGCAGGGTCGAAGATGAGTGGATCCTGTTTTCCCCGCGAATCAATATTGGGCTAAACATGGCCGTGGAGACGTTTACAAAGCCGGGGGACAGGATCATTGTTCACACGCCGGCTTACCCGGCCCTTACGGATGCGGTGAATAAGCATGGCAGAATCATGATCGGGAGTCCGCTGGAGTGGGACGGAACACGCTGGAGTATGAATTTTGACGCATTGGAATCGAAGATGGATGCTTCTGTGAAAATGATGATTCTCTGCAATCCCCACAATCCGACGGGCAGGGTCTGGGAAGCGGAGGAATTAAAGGCGGTGGAGTCCTTCTGCCTGCGCCATGAACTGTTTCTTTTATCCGATGAGATTCATGCCGATATAATAAGGAAAGGCAGACGGTTTTGCAGCATACTGTCGCTCTCCGAACCGATGAGGAAGAGGATGATCGTATACCAGTCCGTGACGAAGACGTTCAACATTCCGGGAATTATGTTTTCCAATATGATCATACCCGACGATTCCATGCGTCAGGCGATGAAGGCGACGGTAGACCGGGAGGGATTCCATAATCCAAACATATTTGCGGCGGCAGTGATAAAACCGGCATATCAGGAGTGCGGACCGTGGAAAGAGGAATTAAATCGCTGTCTGGACGAAAATATGAGCCTTCTGGCCGGATATTTAAAGGAACACATGCCGCTGTTTGAACTGAGGGAACCGGAAGGAACCTTCCTGGCATGGATTGATTACAGAAAGACAGGGATGACGGAAACGCAGATTGTTAAGTTCTTTCTGGAGGAGGCGAAGGTATCCGTCTATGAAGGCAGCCATTTTGGGGAAGACGGGCTGGGATTTATCCGGCTGAATGCGGCGGTGCCGAAACGTGTGCTGGAGGAGATTCTGGACAGGACGGGAAACGCGTATTCTTTGAGATTCAGAGGTAAAGATTAGAAGATTCATACCTGCTCAAAAGCGAATGAGGTCTTCCACGAGTATCGTGTTTGTGGTACAATGAGACACAGCCGACAGTGTCCGGTGAGAGATTAAATTTGATTTTGGAGACAGAGATATGATAAACCGGATTATTATGATCATTATGGCGCTGGGCGCCGTGGCTGGGGGAATTGACCGTATCCTGGGGAACCGTTTTGGGTATGGGAAGAAATTTGAGGAAGGCTTTCAGTATCTGGGGCCGACCGCGCTGTCCATGGTGGGGATCATCTGCCTGGCCCCGCTGGTATCGGGGACGCTGGGAAGGCTTATCATTCCGGTTTACCGGTTCCTTGGGGTGGACCCCGCCATGTTTGGAAGCCTTCTGGCCATCGATATGGGCGGATATCAGCTTTCCATGGAGCTGGCGGAGAATCCGCTGATCGGAAGGTACGCGGGAATCGTGGCGGCCTCTGTGTTTGGCTGTACGATTGTCTTTACCATTCCGGTAGGGATGGGGCTGATCGAAGAGGGCGACCGCCCTGTATTTGCAAAGGGGATTATGCTGGGGCTGGCTGCCATGCCGGCGGCGCTGATCACCGGAGGGGCTGTGTGCGGCCTGGGGATCGGGGAGATTCTGCATCAGAATCTTCCTGTTCTGGTTCTGGCCCTTCTGCTGGGAACCGGTCTGTTCCGCATTCCGGATGGCATGGTGAAAGGCTTTGAGGTGTTCGCTGTTCTTATCCGTACCGTGATAACCGCCGGGCTTGTGCTGGCGGCGGTTACATATATGACAGGATTTGTGGTGATTCCCGGAATGGCTCCCATCGAGGAGGCCATGGCGGTGGTTTCCTCCATTGGTGTGGTGCTTCTGGGCAGCCTTCCCGTGACGGAATTTTTACAGCGCCGACTGAAACGGCCCTGTACCGCGCTGGGCGCCAGAATGGGGCTGGACAGCATCAGTGTCCTGGGGCTGCTGGTCAGTATCGTGAGTCCAATACCGGCGCTCGTCATGATGAAGGACATGAACACGTTTGGCAAGCTTGTCAATGTGGCGTATATGGTGAGCTCCGCCTCCATGCTGGCCGCCCATCTGGGATTTACCGTGAGCACCGAGCCGGACATGCTGCCTGCGCTGCTGGTTTCCAAACTGGCCGGGTGCGCGGCGGCGATTGTGCTGGGAATTATAACGTCGAAAACATAAAAAACAACTTGTTCACACTATGGTACAAGTGCTACTGTTGTAGTATAATAATATCAGTGATAAGGAGGATTTTTTTATGGAGAGGAAAGCATACAAGTTCTGGTTCGCAACGGGGTCACAGGATCTTTATGGAGATGAGTGTCTGAGAAAGGTGGCAGAGCATTCCAGAATCATTGTTGAGGGGCTTAACCGGTCGGGACTTCTGCCTTATGAAGTGATCTGGAAACCGACTCTGATCGATAATACATCGATCCGCGCATTGTTTCATGAGGCCAACAGTGACGGGGAATGCGCGGGTGTCATCACGTGGATGCATACGTTTTCACCGGCCAAGTCCTGGATTCTCGGCCTTCAGGAGTACAGAAAGCCTCTGCTTCATTTACATACGCAGTTTAATCAGGAGATTCCCTATGACACCATTGACATGGATTTCATGAATGAGAACCAGTCCGCTCACGGAGACCGGGAATTCGGCCACATGGTGACGAGAATGGGCATTGAGAGAAAGGTTATCGTCGGTTTCTGGGATGAGAGTTCGGTGCAGGCGGCGATCGGCTCCTGGATGAGAACCGCGGTGGGCATCATGGAGAGCAGCCATATCCGTGTCGTCCGCGTGGCCGATAATATGAGAAATGTAGCAGTAACCGAGGGCGATAAGGTGGAAGCCCAGATGAAGTTCGGATGGGAGATCGATGCCTATCCGGTGAACGAGATCGCAGATTATGTAAACGACGTGGCAGCAGGCGATGTAAGCGCTCTGGTGGAAGAGTACTACGATAAGTACGATATTCTGTTAGAGGGAAGAGATGCCGGAGAGTTTAAGAAGCACGTGGCAGTACAGGCACAGATCGAGCTGGGATTTGAGAAATTCCTGGTGGAAAAGGATTATCAGGCGATCGTGACTCATTTCGGAGACCTCGGTTCTTTAAAGCAGCTTCCGGGTCTGGCGATTCAGCGTCTGATGGAAAAAGGATACGGCTTCGGTGGCGAGGGCGACTGGAAGACTGCCGCCATGGTGCGTTTAATGAAGATTATGACAGCCGGTATGGAAGGCGCGAAGGGAACTTCCTTTATGGAAGACTACACGTATAACCTGGTTCCGGGAAAAGAAGGCATTCTGCAGGCACATATGCTGGAGGTATGCCCGTCAATCGCGGACAGCAGGATCGCCATCAAGGTATGCCCGCTGTCCATGGGAGACAGGGAGGATCCGGCCCGCCTTGTATTTACCGCAAAGGAAGGAAAGGCAGTGGCCACATCGCTGGTGGACTTAGGCAGCCGGTTCCGCCTCATCATCAATACCGTGAACTGCAAAAAAGTGGAGAAACCGATGCCGAAGCTTCCGGTTGCCACCGCGTTCTGGACTCCGGAACCGAGCTTAAAGACCGGAGCCGAAGCCTGGATTCTGGCCGGCGGCGCTCACCATACGGCATTTTCCTACGATCTGACTGCAGAGCAGATGGGCGACTGGGCCGCTTCCATGGGAATCGAAGCCGTCTACATCGACGAGGACACTACAATCCGCAGCTTTAAGAATGAATTGAGATGGAATTCTGCTGCTTATCGTTAGAGAGGGGGAAAAACTATGACGGATAGTTTAAATGAAAAAAGGGACGTTCTCACGGGGGACGTATATCAAAGCATTTTAGACGGAAGAACGGCTCTGGGTATGGAGCTGGGGTCTACACGCATCAAGGCGGTTCTGGTCGATGAGCACCAGAAGCCGATTGCTTCCGGAAGCCATGACTGGGAAAACCGGTACGTGGACAATATCTGGACATACACGTTAGAGGACATCTGGGAAGGCGTTCAGGACAGCTTTGCAAAGCTGGCGGCGGATGTAAAAGCACGCTACGGTGTGACGCTTACGACCGTCGGATCCATTGGCATTTCCGCCATGATGCACGGCTATATGGCTTTCGATAAGGCCGGAGAAATCCTGGTGCCGTTCCGTACCTGGAGAAATACCATGACGGAGGAGGCTTCGGAAAAGCTGACGGAGCTGTTCCAGTACCATATCCCGCAGAGATGGAGCATCGCCCATCTGTACCAGGCGATCCTGGGAAAAGAGGCGCATGTGCCGGAGATCGATTACCTGATCACGCTGGAGGGGTACGTACACTGGAAACTGACCGGGCGTAAGGTGCTGGGAATCGGTGACTGCGCCGGTATGTTCCCGATCGATACCGATAAAAAAGATTTTTATGAGAGAATGATCGCTCAGTTTGACGAGCTGACGGCCGGAGAGAATCTGCCGTGGAAGCTCCGTGACATTCTTCCTAAAGTGCTGACCGCGGGAGAGGAAGCCGGGGAACTGACGGAAGAGGGCGCGAAGCTTCTTGACCCGACCGGCGCCTTAAGACCCGGTATTCCGCTTTGTCCGCCGGAGGGGGACGCAGGAACCGGTATGGTGGCGACGGGCAGCGTGGCGAAGCGCACCGGCAACGTGTCCGCAGGCACCAGCGTGTTTGCCATGGTAGTTCTGGAAAAGGAACTGAAAAAGGTTCACGAGGAGCTGGATCTGGTGACAACGCCGGCCGGTGATCTGGTGGCTATGGTGCACTGCAACAACTGTACTTCTGATTTAAACGCATGGGTGGATTTGTTTGAAGAGTTTTCCGCAGCCATGGGGATGAAGGCGGACAGAAATCAGCTGTTTGAAACCTTATATAACCTGGCATTGGAAGGCGATCCGGACTGCGGCGGCCTTCTGGCTTACAACTATTTCTCGGGAGAGCACATCACTCATTTTGAAGAGGGACGTCCGGCGTTCGTGCGTCTGCCGGACAGCCGGTTTAATCTGGCGAACTTCATGCGCGTTCACTTATATACGGCATTAGGAGCGCTCCGCGTGGGCATGGATATCCTGTTTAAGGAGGAAGGCGTGAAGCTGGACAGTCTGCTGGGCCACGGCGGTTTATTCAAGACGAAGGGCGTGGGACAGCGGATTATGGCGGCGGCGGCCGGCGTACCGGTGACCGTCATGGAAACTGCCGGAGAAGGCGGCGCATGGGGCGCGGCAATCCTGGCTTCCTATATGCGTTACAGAAAAGACGGAGGCAGCGACTCTCTCGACAAGTACCTGGCAGACAGCGTATTTGCCGACGAAGAAGGCGTGGTAATGGAGCCGCAGGAAGCGGATGAGCGCGGCTTCGAGGTATTTATGGAGCGGTACATAAGCGGCCTGCCGATCGAGCGCGCCGCAGTCGAGTGTCTGCCGGGGCGTGTCTGAAAAATCGTAACAGTTCAGACGGCTCATTCCTGCCATCTGCACGCACTGAAACAAAAAATAGAAAAGAGGAAATGACACGATGCTGGAAGAATTAAAAAAAGAGGTCTATGAGGCCAACATGGAACTGCCAAGAAGAGGGCTTATCACCTATACATGGGGAAATGTCAGCGGAATTGACAGGGAAAAGGGACTGTTTGTCATCAAACCCAGCGGTGTGGATTACGATAAGTTAAAGCCGGAAGATATGGTGGTCATGGACTTAAATGGAAATAAGGTGGAGGGGGACTTAAATCCCTCCTCCGATACGGCCACTCACTTAGAGCTGTATAAGGCGTTTGAGGAAATCGGCGGGATCGTCCATACCCATTCTCCCATGGCTACGGCCTGGGCCCAGGCGGGCCGCGCGCTGCCGTGTTACGGGACGACTCATGCGGACTATTTCTACGGGGAGATTCCCTGTGCCAGGAATTTAACGCCGGAGGAGATCGAAGAGGGATATGAGAAGAACACCGGTATGGTGATTATCGAGACCTTCCGCGACAGGAATCCGGTTCACGTGCCGGCGGTTCTGTGCAAGAACCACGGCCCCTTTACCTGGGGAAAAGACGCCGCGAACGCGGTCCATAATGCCGTGGTGCTGGAAGAGATTGCGAAGATGAATTTTGTGACTGAGATGTTAAACCGCGGTGTGGAACCCGCGCCGCAGTCCATGCAGGATAAGCATTTTATGCGCAAGCATGGACCAAATGCGTATTATGGACAGAAGTAACGGCAGCCCGTCAGGCCGGGAAGAGGGCGAGAGCGGGAAGACGAAATACTACGTGCTGATGGAGGAACTGAAGAGTGATATCATTGCCGGCCGTCTGAGGCCGGGGGATAAGCTTCCTTCGGAAAATGAACTTTCCGCCTCCCGCCATGTGAGCCGCCATACGGTGCGAAAGGCGCTGTCCATCCTGGCGCAGGAGGGGTTTATAGAAGCGGAGCACGGCAGAGGGACCTTTGTCTCCAGAAAAAATGGAAGAGGTAAATCATCCTCACTTTCGTTCGGTGGGATGGATTACAGGGGGTCGGGGAATATTGCGGTTATCACCACGTACCTGTCGGACTATATTTTTCCTAGGCTGATCCAGGGCATCGACAGCGTACTGACAGCGGAGGGATACAGCATTATCCTGAAAAATACCGGCAACAGCCGCGTGAAGGAAAGCCGCTGTCTCGAGGAAATCCTGGAGAAAGATATCGACGGTCTGATCGTGGAACCCAGCAAGAGCGAGATTCTCTGCGCCAATATGGCATTGTATGAAAAACTCGATTTTTATCAGATTCCCTATGTCTTCATACAGGGATACTATGCGCAGATGAAAAATAAACCGCACATCCTGATGGATGACTGTATGGGCGGTTATCTGGTGACAAACTATCTGATTGAATTAGGACACCGGCGGATTCTGGGGATCTTCAAGGCGGACGACAGCCAGGGAAGGGAGCGCCACAAGGGGTATGTGAAGGCGCTTTTTGAGGCCGGTTATCCCTACGATCCCGATATGGTGATCTGGTTCCATACGGAGGACCGGGCGGTGAAGCCGGCGAAGGTGCTGGAACTGATGCTGGAGAGCGGAGCCGCCATGGACGGCATCGTTTGCTATAACGATCAGATTGCGCTGGAGGTTTTAAAGGCGCTTCAAAAGAAGAAAATCCGTGTTCCGGAGGACATCTCCGTAACGGGATACGACAATTCATTTATTGCAGAAAACGGGGCGGTGAAGCTTACAACCATCGCCCATCCGCAGGAAAAGCTGGGCGCTATGGCCGCAGAGCTGCTGCTGGAAAAGATAAAGGGCGTGCCGGATGAGGAAAGCCGGGTGGAACGGATCCTGAAGCCGGAGCTGATCGTGAGGGAGTCCTGCATGGAGAGAAGAAAAGGAGAGTAGTGACGGCGCAGAGAGGCCTGGTAACCCGCGTCTGTCGGTTTTCTGCTCACCACGAAGATGACCGGGAGTGTCGAACACAGAATGCATGTGATCGGCGCTCCCGGTTATTTTATTGTTCATATCCGGGTGAAGGTGACTTCTATGAGAAAAGGGGGCAAAAAAATAAAAAAAGTACAAGAATATGGTAATATTACATTTTTAAAAAGGCAGAATATTAAAATTTTAATATAATTCAGCAAATTATTTATTTTTGCCAGTTTTTCCCAATGCTATACTTTCCATATATCCTATCATTTACTGCCTTCTGGAATACAGAAGCAGGTTCGTTACTGCCGATAATACGAATTATGTCAAGTATTATCGGTATTTTTGTGTTGAAATATTGCATCAGTCTATTCGCGTTCTGACTATTCAGCCTCTTTTTTCAAAAGAAATTTTTTCTTCTATGCGTGCGGAAGCCGCTATTCCCCAATACTGAAAAATTAAGTCCACCATAATTCGTATTATACTTCCAAAATCAAAAACTGGTATGACCAGTATAAGATAATTCAAGCGTAAGGAGGTTAAAAAATGAAAAAAAGAAGATAAACGGCGTTTGATTGATTCGAAAAAGAGGCGAAAAAAAAGCAAGGGGGAAATATTGTTATGCAAAAAACAAGTAAACGTTTCAAACGAAAAGCCGCGGGCATGATGGCGGCAGTTATGATGATGAGCGCGCTGCCTGTTAATATGGTTGGATTTGCTGATACCTCAGTGAACAGCCGGGACAGCTATGACACAAATGACCGTACCGCGACAGATTCCAATGCCAGCCTTTCTACCGCATCCAATGCGTTAAAGATGCAGACGGAGGGGACGACCTATTACGTGGATGCCAGAGACGGTAACGACACGGCAGACGGAAAGACAGAGGATACCGCCTGGAAATCCTTTGACCGGGTAAATTCCAAAACCTTTCTTCCTGGAGACAAAATTCTCCTGAAGTCAGATTGTATCTGGAACCAGCCGCTGAATCCAAAAGGAAGCGGCCAGGAAGGCGCTCCCATCACCATTGACAGGTACGGCGAAGGAAGCCGCCCTGTAATTAATGGAAACGGCACCTCTGGTCCGTCGATTACCGGAGCCGTCACCATTTACAACGAAGAGTACTGGGAAATCTACAATCTGGAAGTAACGAACCTGGAGAGTACCGATGAGATGGGGGAGGCCATGGACAGCGGTACCAGCGAACGCGCCGGTATCCTGATCTATTCCTCCAATCAGAAAGAGATTTATAAGCACATTGTGGTTAAGAACTGTTATGTCCACGATGTAAACTCTAATTTTAAGGGAGGAAAAACCTCCGGCGGTATTATCGTCATGGGACACTATCTCGATAAGGACGGTAACCGGGTTACCATTGACGATAACGGCAATCTGACCCCTAAGGCTATGGGACGCGCGGCCTTTGAGGATGTCCTGATTGAAGGCAACTACGTGAAAAACGTGGCGATTGAAGGTATCCGGAACAAGTGCAACACGGATATCGGAAGCAGCGGATGGGGAAAGAATGAATTCCTCAAAAACTATTCCAACGTGACCATACGAAACAACTATCTGGAAGATGTGGTCGGCGACGGTATTGTACTGACGGAGACGAAAGGCGGCCTGGTGGAAGGAAACATGGTTAATTCCTCCTGCGGCCTGGATCGGGGAACTGTAAACTACGCTCAATGCTGGACCATGTTCGCGGACGACGTAATCGTGCAGTACAACGAGGCATACGGCAATAAGTATGGCTACGATGACGGAGAAGCCTTTGACTCCGACATGATGAACGTGGACAATATATTCCAGTATAACTTAAGCCACGACTGCGGCGGCGGTGCCATGCTGTTTATGTCCAGCCAGAAAAACACCATTTTCCGATACAATGTCAGTATCAATGACGGAACGGGTACGTATCCGAACGGAAGCAGGATGCAGCAGCAGACCTTCCATTACGACAACACCAGCTCGGCAGGACCGAATGTGGGGAAAATCTACAATAACACGATTGTCGTATTCGGAGAAGGAAAACAGACCTCTCTGTTTGGCGGTAAGAGCAAGAGAACCTGCTTTGTGGACTTTAAGAACAACATCGTGCTGGCAAAAGACGGCGCTGTTATAGACTTTGCGGTCTTGGAACAGGGATCTGCAATCCATGAAGACAGTGTGATTGAAAACAACTGCTTCTACCCGGATACCATAGCCAACACAAACGCGGGCAGCGTCCTGGACAAAGACAGCCTGATCGCAAAAGGCAATATTTTCGCGGATCCGATGCTGAAAGACTATAAGGCGGGAGAAACGTATTCCGCGTATCAGTATCCTTTAGAGGATCTGGAAGACCTGATCGATTCTGATTTTACGAAAGAGAGAATTCAGGGACTGGCAGAGCCGTACCAGCTGACAGATGGTTCTCCCTGTATTCAGGCGGGCCAGAGAATAGAAGGTATGCCGACAGAGGATATCATGGGCAATACCATTGCCGGCCGCGTAGACATCGGAGCGCTGGAATACTCAAGCCAGGATGAAGAGGCGGAAGAGGTAGAGGAAGTCAATCTGGTCACAACACTGGGCGTTGTGCCGGAACTGCCCGGGACGTTAAAAGTTGTACTGGACGGAACCGCGTATCAGTATCCGGTGGAATGGGAGGAGCTGACAAAAGAAGACTGTATGGAGGCCGGCGTCATCGAACTTCCAGGCGTACTTCCCGGACTGTCGAACCAGGTGACAGCGACTATTGTCGTGGCAGATGCACCGGAAAGCTATGAAAGCGTGGACGTTACGACCTTTGCAGGCATTTATCCGGAACTTCCGGGCAAGGTGAATGCTGTATTCGCCGGCGGACTTACCATGGAGCTGGAGGTTGTATGGGATAAATTAACTCTGGAGCAGTATTCGCGCGAAGGGGAATTTACCGTAGAAGGCCGTGTGTCCGGATTAAAGGAAAAGTGTGCGGCGACAGTCAGGGTAATTGGTGATCTTGGTGACGGAAAGACTGTAAAAGAAACCGGGGCAGTCAAGGACGCATTTACGCAGGAAAAGGATGGCGACGCGGCTTACGGAAAGCTTACTCCGAATGTGATAAAGGTCAAGACGGCCAGCAGTGACCCGGCGTATACGCGAAGAGGTCTGCTCGGATTTGACTTGACAAATGAAAGCGAGATGCTGAAGTCAGCAACAAACATCACCATAAAGCTTCAGATGACCAGACCGGTCAGCGACAGCGACTATAAAAATATCAACAACCATTTTTATTTGAAGGTCTATGAAATCGGGGACGAGTGGCAGGAAGAGACTGTGACATGGAATACGACTCCAGCATTTTCCGCTGATAATCTGGTGATAAAAGACAAAAAAATCGTTTATAAAGACATCAGGGACAATCACGAAAACATAGTAGAGCTGGATGTGACGGATTGGGTGAAGAAGGCCTACGCTGAAAATGGCCAGACAAAATTCTCCTTCCTCATGCTGACTGATTATTTCGGAGAGTATGCAAATGGCGACAACGGAGGGATTGACTTTGCTTCCAGGGAAGCGTCCGGAATGATGGAGCCGACGATTGTTTTGAGCAATGTATATGAGATGAAAGTAGATGCTGTATCCGTATCGACATCTGCAGGAAAGAAGCCGGTCCTTCCGGAGACGGTTACCGTTACGTATTCCAATGGGGAAACAAAGAGCGTGACCGTAGAATGGAATTCAATCAACCCTGCAAATTATCAGACAGAAGGAACCTTTGTCGTATACGGAAAAGCAGAAGGCATCAATCTGCCCATTACGTGTACCGTCAATGTTATGGAAGCGCTGCACAAGGTGGTGGCTGTAAAGGATATTCCAGGAATTATTCAGCTGGTGGGAACACCGTGGGAGGAACTGGGACTTCCGGAAATGGCAACCGTACTGCTGGATAACGGACAGGAGGCGGAGGTCGGTATCCAGTACTGGTTCCCCGATAATGCCTACGATCCGGAAAAGGAATTTTCTTATACCTGTATCGGTTATCTGGATTTGGCAAATCATGATTCCATCGAGAATCCGGAACAGAAGTTTGCAACCGTTTCCGTCAGCATCATTGAGCCGGAAGATAAGAATGCACTTCTCGTCCTCTATACGGAAGCGGCTGGACTGATTAACAGCGGTGAGGTGGGACAGCTGACAGAATCAGCAAAGAACCGCTTTATGAAGGCATTTAATAAAGCGGCTGAGGTTCTGGTAAATACAAAGGCCACGGAATTGGAAGTACATACGGCGTATACAGAGCTGATGGAAGCAATCTGGAATATGGACTCGGAAGAGAACCAGAAGGCGGATACAGATGCACTTCGTGATCTCGTCCTCATCGCTGAGTCGAAAAAGAAGAAAGATTATACCGAAGAAACGTACGATGCAATGAAAGAGGCATTATCTGAGGCAAAAGCAGTCTTAAGGGATAAGACGCTGACAAAGGCAGACCAGCCGATCGTAGACATGGCATATGAGAACCTGAAGGAGGCCGTTGACGCTCTTGTATTAAGCGGAAAAACAGATCCGGTTACAAAGGTGATGACTGGAATTAAGATTACGGCGCTTCCATCGAAAACAGAATATAAAGTGGGAGAACGTTTCAGCTCATCAGGTCTGATCGTAGCGGCCGTGTACAGTGACGGAAGCACGAAGACGGTAAGCGGATATGAGATCGGAGATGTGAATACCGGAACAGCCGGAACGAAGGATGTCGTGGTTACCTATCGAATCGCAGTCAACGATGCGATTAAAGTATTCACAGATACTTTCCAGATCACGGTGGTGAAGAGATCGTCCTCAGGAGGCAGCTCGGGAAGCAGCTCAGGAGGTGGTTCCAGCTCTGTGAGAGTGAACCGGACGGCTGTCAATGTGAGCGGTGAGTGGCAGGCAGCAGAAAATAATACCTGGAGATTCCAGAAGAGTGATGGAAGCTACGCAAAGAACGAGTGGGCCAGAATAAACGACAAATGGTACCATTTTGACGGCAGCGGCTATATGCAGACGGGCTGGATTCTGGCTGGAGACAAGTGGTATAAACTAGGCAGTGATGGTTCCATGCACACGGGCTGGGTAAAAGAGGAAGCCGATGGCCAGTGGTACTATTTAAATGAATCCGGAGCGATGATGACTGGCTGGACCATGGTAAACGGTACGTGGTATTACTTAAATCCGGTTACGCAGGGCAATACCGGCTGGCAGAATACAGAAGACGGGAAGTGGAATCGCGGCAGTGCGGAAAGCGGAAGCCGTTCCATGGGCGCCCTCTATACCGGAACTACAACACCTGATGGTTACCAGGTAGACGAAAACGGAGCCTGGATTCAGTAGGGGGGAAATATATATGAAATTAAAATGGAAAAAACTGTGCGCAGCGGCGCTGGCAGTGACCATGGCTATGGGGAATTTGACATATGGGGCCCCATTGGAGAATGGAAGAGCCTCTACACGAGCATTAAGCGCTGCAAAGATCGAAGGGCTTTACCAGGATATTATGGATGAGAGCGGGACCGAGGAACTGCTGAAAGACGGCCTTGTTATGCACTCCACCTTCGATGAGGGCAGCGTTACAAAAGGTCAGATCACGGATGTTACAGGAAACGGAAACAATGGAACCGTGGTCGGAGCACCCGCATATGAGAAGGGAATACGCGGAAATGCCATCTCATTGGACAATGGAGAAACAGCAGGACTGGGGAATACGAAGGCCAAACAGTACGTAAATTACGGCCGTACGAAGGACTTAATGTTCGGTACGTCTGATTATTCCCTGTCCTTCTGGATGAAGACAGAGAACCATGGACAGAACAATGGAACCATACTTTCCAATAAAAATTACTTAAGCGGCAGCAACGTAGGCTGGGCATTTGGAAATTACAATAACAGCAGCGATACGGATGTGCGCATGAACTTTTCCGGAATATCCGGAAAGCGGATCGAGATCAAGAAGATATCCGCGAATGATGACCAGTGGCATCACGTAGTCGGCACATTTGACCGTGATGGAAGCATGACTGTTTACATGGATGGGGAGAAGTATTCCTCCATCTCCATGGCGGGACACAGTGGAAAAACTGTGGATACGGAGCTTGATTTTATCCTGGGAGGTGACGGCAGAGGCTGTTATGGCATGAGCGGCTGCCTGGTGGATGAGCTTCGGGTTTATAATAAGGTGCTTGCGGATACAACCGTAAAAACCATTTATGAGGCAGAAGGTGCTTCGGCCATCGTTGACCAGATGGCGGAGCAGCTGTCTGCGATAAAACCCGGCTCTGAATATCCACAGGACAGAATTGATTCTATGGCAGAAGAGATAAGGCAAACGAAGAGTGCTCTGGAGGGAATGACAACGGCTGCAGCTATGGCTGCAGTCAGAGCACTGAAAGAGAGGTACAATCAGTTTCTGGAAGGCAGCAAGCCTCTGGCCAGCTTTCAGGTCGTGTCGGATGTGCATATAAAATCAGATGACCTCACGGAAACAAACGCAGTCAATATGATTGCGGGGCTGAAGGATATCAGGACCATGGATCCGGACACGCTTGGCATCATGAATCTGGGAGACTTTACCCAGAGCGGCACGAAGGCCCAGTATGACGCGATGTACAGGATAATGGATCAGTATTCTCCTGTTTCGGACGATAAGATCATGATTACATTGGGAAATCATGATGTGAGAGGGACCAGCTCCGCAGACTGGAATAAGGACGAGACTGTGATCAGCAAGTACTGGCCGACGGCAAAGGCACTTTACCTGGAGCGAAATTCCAGATATATGCCGGATACGGACGGAAAGGTGTATTTTGACCGCTGGCTGGGCGGATATCATTTTATCGCCATTAACACAGAAAACGGCATCAAGGATGCGATGTATTTATCAGACGATCAGCTGGAATGGCTGGAAAAAACGCTGGCGGAGAACGCCAGTCCTGACAAACCGATTTTTGTGCTGGGGCATAATGCATTAAAGGATACTCATTGGAGAAGCAATATTTTAAATGACTTCGGCAATCAGGATAAAAGGGTAAAGGAGATATTCTCGAAATACCCTCAGGTAATCTATCTGTCAGGCCATATACATAATGGGTTTGGAGTCGTGGAAGCCATTGACCGCGGATTCGGTACCATGATTGATCTGCCCTCGTATAATGATTCTGAGAATGGGGTGAAGGAAACCGGAACCGGCTATCACGTGAAGATATACGATGACAGTATTGTGTTCAAGGCAAGAAACTTTAAGACCTCAGCCTGGATGCCGGAATATGATATCACGGTAACTCTGCCGAATCTTCCGGCAGTGTATAAAAATGCAAAAGAGCGGAATGCGGCTGATTATACGGTGGCTTCTTACCAAAAACTGGAAACCCTTATGAAAGAAGCGGAAGCCCTTTTTGCAACGGAGTATGATCAGAGTGATTTGACGTATGAAAAGGTGGGGCCGCCCTCTGAGAGCCTTTTTACGGAGCCAGTCAGAAAGCGAATCAATGAACTGGCGGCGGAGATGGCCACTGCAATCGCAGAACTGGAATCCAGTGAATCTGCCGTAACGGCGATTCAGGATGTATATCTCCAGGGCGGAACGGATGCCGGTAAAGTGAGCACGTCATTCAGCAACTACGATGCGGCGAAGCTGCGGGTAAAGTATTCGGACGGCAATCAGAGCTATACCCGGAAAACACTGCTGAAATTTGATTTGTCATCGGCTGCCGGTGACACAAAGGAGGCAGAGCTGGTCCTCCAGCTGACCGGAGGCATCAGCAATTCCAATCCTGCAAAAGACTTTACGGAGGCTCTCGTACAAAAGATCGGCAGCCAGTGGACCGGAGCCGCCGTCACATGGAATACAATTCCGGAGAAAACAGCGGAAAAAGCGGCAGGCGTTATTACAAAAGCGAATATATCCGGTGATCTGGTGACGGTTGATGTCAGTGAAGCGGTGACAGACGCTCTGGCGAAGGGAGAAACGGAAATATCCTTTGAGATCAGCTGCCCGACAGAGGCCAATGACAACATGATTGATTTCTACTCTACGAGAGCAGAAGGAAAGCAGGCGCCAAAGCTTGTCACACGCACCTCAAAAACGGACAAGCCAGTGGATCCGGAGTTTGTGGAATTGAGAGAAAAATGGCTGAATAACCTGTTAGGCGGTACCCTGGATACTGGAAATCAGGCTGTGGTGACGTACATAACAGGTCTGGATGAGAAGGCCGGAGAGTACTGGAGCTCCATGATTAAGAGCGATGACGCTTCCAGAACCAATCTCTGGAGTGATCTCGATATGAGCTATATAGCAGGGACGGGAGCAAAAGCAAAGGTGCATTCCGGAAATGTGGCTCAGACATTCTATCGCCTGAAGGACATGGCGATCGCGTGGGCGACGGAAGGCTGCGCACTGTATCAAAACGATGAACTGAAAGAAGAGCTGATCCGGGCTCTCGATTTTATGAATGAAAACCATTACAGCAGCAGTGACGATAAGACACCGTTCTTTGGAAACTGGTGGCACTGGGAGATTGGCGGGCCGATTGCCTTTATGGATACGGCGTTGATTCTTTACGATGATCTTACCCTGAAGCAGATCACCAACTATGCGGCGGCAGTCAACCGGTTTACCAATGTATGTGACAAGCCGTCGGGATATCCCGGATCACCGGCGATGACGGGGGCCAACCTGATCGATAAAGGTATGGTAGTGGCTCAGGCAGGGCTTCTGACGGATAACGGAAGCAAACTGGAGCATGTAAAAAATGCGTACAAGACCGTGTTTGAGTATGTGACTTCGGGAGACGGCTTCTACAAAGACGGTTCCTTTATTCAACATCAGGCGCTGGCCTATATGGGCGGATACGGTTCGCAGCTGTATGAAAAGCTGAGTATCCTGTTCAGCGTGTTTGCCGGATCGGAGTACGAGCTGACTTATGACGACGAAGCGGAGCAGCTCATCTTCGATATGGTATTTGATGGAATTGAACCGTTTATTTACAATGGATTGTGTATGGACATGATTTCCGGAAGAGATATAACGAGAAATACGTCCAATGACAGGCTGAGAGGGGCCAAAATCCTGGATGCAATGATGCTGATCGGGGATGCGATGCCAAAAGAGCAGCAGGAGCGCTTTAACAGCATGATCAAATATTATGTCGGCATTGACGAGGCGTATTATTATAGCCAGAGCAGCCATATCGCATCCTTGATGAAGGCGAATCAGATCATGAATGACGGTTCCATTGAGCCGAGAAGCGAATACGTGCTTCATAAGCTGTTTGCCAGCATGGATAAGCTGGTGCATATAAGGCCGGATTACGGTTTTGCACTGTCGATGCACTCAGACAGAACATATGGACATGAACTGATCAATGATGAAGGAAAACGCACCTGGAACATTTCAGACGGCATGACCTACCTTTATAACGGGGATCAGGATCAATACGGAACCGGTTACTGGGCTACGGTGGATCCGAAGCGTCTGGCAGGAACAACGACAGAGTACGTCACGCGTCCAGACGGAGCAGGAGACCGCACCAGGAATATCTACAGCTGGGTTGGCGGCTCCAGCCTGGGAGATTACGGAACGGCCGGAATGCATTATAAAACACTGGGAAACAGTGGAAGCACAAGAAACGGTACGGATGCGAAAAAGTCCTGGTTCCTGTTTGACGATGAGATCGTTGCAGTCGGAAGCGGAATTACCTCTTCCACAGGAAATTATGTGGAAACAGTGATTGAAAACAGGAAATTAAAGGAAGATGGAAGCAACCAGGTCTTAATCGACGGTGAAGAACGATCGATCAGAGATGACGGTGCTGAAAGCGCAGGAAAAGGAACAAAAATACCGGCGGCATCGTGGCTCTATCTGGAAGGAAATACCGATCATTCCGACATTGGTTATTACTTCCCTGGAAAAGCCGATATCATGGCTTTAAAAGAGAAGAGAACCGGCAACTGGAACACCCAGGGAACCACGGAAGGCGAAGAGACAAACCAGTTTGCGGCATTTTGGTTTGAGCACGGGAAGAAACCAACCGATGCGGATTACTCTTATGTCATTCTGCCGGGGAAGGATGCGCAAGAAACGGAAAATTATGCTGCCAATCCTGATATTGAAATCCTGGAATGCAGCGGGGACGCTCATGCAGTAAGAGAAAACTCACTGGGATTGACCGCTGTGAACTTCTGGAACAGCAAGGGAAAGACGGTGGAAGGGATCACCTCAAACAAGGCCGCTTCCGTGACCATGCAGGTAAGCGATGGACTGGTATCGGTAGGCGTGTCAGACCCGACACAGGAAAATAACGGAACCATCGAAGTCTCAATCCCATACGCCGGAGGAGAGATTGTAGAAAAGGCTGCTAACGTAGAGGTGATTCAGAAGACACCATTTATTAAGCTGTCCGTAAAAACCGCAGGAACGACGGGAAAGACGAGCGAAGTGACTTTGAAAATCGCTGAAACGGATAAGCCTGAGCTTGTCGGGCTTGCCGAAGAGTTTGACAGAATCAAGGTGGCGCCTGGAACAAAATTTGCCGGGATAGCGCTTCCGGAGACCGTTAAGGCCTATGACAACGCGGGAAATACCCATATGCTGGGAATTACCTGGGAGAGAGGCGATTATCAAAAGGACGTTTACGGTGTGTATACACTGACAGGAAGCTTACAGCTGACAGAGGGGCTTTTTAACACCGCAGGAATTACCGCATCGGTAGAGGTACAGGTGGGAGATGAAGCGGCGGCCGCGATGGATGACGTCTACGTTCAGGGCGGAACCGATGGAGATAAGAATTTCAGCGGCTCCTCCAGCCTGATTGTAAAATACGATACGGGCGCTCAGAGTTATACGAGAAAGTCCTTAATGAAGTTTGATCTGGAACATGTGCCCGGGGACGCGGAACATATTTATTTGTCATATGAATTAACTGGCATGCCAAGCGCTGATTTCGAGCTGCTTCATATCTACCGGGTGGAGAATGACTGGGAGGGAGCGACAGTAACCTTTAACAGCTTCCCGGAAAGAGTCGATGAAGAACCTGCTGCAGTTATGACAAAGAGCATGGCGTCGGAAAGTCTGATCCAACAGCTTGATGTGACCAAAGCCGTGCGTGATGCGATCCGCGCTGGGGAAGAAGAAATATCCTTTGAGATCAGTATCCCGACAGCAGCTTCAAACAATTATGTAGGAATCCACTCCTCCAGAACTGCAAAGGAGGGGGCGGTAAAACCGGCATTAACGTGGAAATCAGAGTATGAGCCGGAAAAAATAGTGAAAAAGAATCTCAGCTTCATCGTGAATCTGGCAAAGGAGATTCAAACAAGCGAGTTCAGTCATGTAGATGAAGCCAGATTAAAACAGCTTATCGCTGACGCAGAGCGCATACTTGCCGATGCAGATGCTTCTATGGAAGAAATTCACGAAATAGAGAGACTTTTGACACAGGAAATGGTAAAATACAGAAAGAATTAAGAGAGTTATGGCGGGTATGGGCTGAAAACAGCTCATACCCGAATGTGACGGCAGAAATGAGGAGCGGAGGAGATCATGAGGCGAATGGCGTTTCGATTAAAACTTGAGAAGCTTTCCTACCCCAATGCGGTGATGTGCATTTTATTGGGGCTTTTGATGGCGGGAATGGTGGCATCGGGAATCTGGCTGTATAAAAAGGCGGATAAGCCTGTTATGCGGATCGGAAACTATGCGATCACCCGGGAACATCTGGCGCTGTACCAGGATGATCTCCGGGCAAAGGTCAGCTCCTATTTCTACCAGACCTATCAGCAGGACCCCAACGAAAAGGGATTCTGGGACAGCACGATTGGGGGGGAGACACCTTCCCAGGTTCTGCGGACAGAGGCGGTCAATGCGCTGTTTACGGATACGGTGGAGCGGATTGAGGCAGCCAGGTACGAAATCGAGGTGGACATCACTCTGGATGACATAAAAAAATCCCTGGACAGGGAAAATAAGAGGAGAGCGGAACCTGGACAGACTGCCTATGGGCCGGAAACATACGGTCTGATGGAATACATATCCAGGACGCAGATGGAAGTAAGGGATGCCCTGAAGGAAAAACTCCTGGAGACCAGGCTGAAGCCAACGAAAGAACAGCTTCAGGAGTTATATGAGCAGGCGGACGCCGCTTATTTGGATAAGGGCTGTAAAGCCAGGGTTGGTATCTATATGTATTATGGCATGAAGGTCGGGGAGTATCCTGAAGAATTACAGTCAGTATGGGCCTTTGTGAAGGAGGAACTGGAGAATGGGACGCCCCCGGAGCTGATTACAGAGGCGGCCGGCCAAAGGTTTTCGACACCGATTGAATATGAAGAGGTGGAATATGATTCGAACCAGCTGCCGCGCGATAATGAAGAGCTGGCCTGGCTTGCGGAGCAGACCCGCGGCATGTCAGCGGGACAGTACAGCGATTGTCTGGATTACGGAGCTTCCCAGGGAATTTTGAAGGTGCTGGATAAAACAGACTATGGAAAAGCCAGCTTTGAGGAGGCCGAGACTCTTCTCACCAATCTGTGGATCAATGAAAATTATCCGAGATATCTGGATCAGTGCATGGATGCATACCGATAGGAAAAAGGCAGCCGCTAAAGAATATTCTGAAGCGGCTGCCTTTTTCTGCAGCGGGCAAATGTTTATTTTAACCGTCTCATGTATCTCACGCACAGCATAATCAGCACTCCGGACAATGCGAAAATCATCTGCATCCCGGACACTTTAAACCCCCCGACTGAAAACTCCGGAAGGATCTTTAACAGGGACGCGCCAAGCAGCGTGGCGAAGAATCCGCATAAGCCTGCGTAGGAGGAGTTGGCGCTGACGTACGTGACCCGCTTGTCGGCTGGGGCGTACTGGTACTGAAGGCTGAAAACCGCGATGGCGATTCCGCCCCACGCGGCCCCGGAGAGAGCCTGAAGTATGGGCTGTAAAATCAGGCAGGTGGCCGGTGTCATAAACAGCCACGACGTATGTACAAGGCCCAGCAGGAGCATGGAGCAGCGCGCCGCGTGAAGCCAGGAGGTGGCGTCTGCCAGACGTCCCCAGAAACAGGCCGCCACGACACGGACGGAGGAAGCGATCAGCCCCAGGAAGGTGATATAGGTATAGTCCAGCGAGAGGCCGGTAACCATGTACACGCTGAAAAATGGTCCGGCTACCTGCAGGGCCAGGTTCCAGAACATGTAAAGGCCGATGACCTTCCGGTATTCCCTGTCGAGGAGCGGGTCGATGACAGCGGCCTTTAAGCTGCGCCGGTGAGTCTCCTGCACCGGTTCCCGGATTGAGGAAAGGCACCAGAAATCCGTGAAGGCGGTGGATAGTACAATAAGTCCGATGATATAATACCCCAGCAGGTCCTGATGCGCGCCTCTCATCCAGTCCAGAATACGGCCGCAGAGCAGGCTGAGTACCGTGGTAAATGCAAAGGCGAACGCATCCTTCCGCCCCAGATAGGTTCCGCGGATATTTTCCGGAACCAGGGAGAGAAGCCAGCTGCCCGTACCGGTGCCGATAAACGCGCCGAAGAAATGGGCGACTACATAGATGGCCACGACCGCCGCCAGGCGGCCCGCATTATCTTCGACCACCAGAGGCACAAAAAAGACAGAGGAGAGCAGAAGCCTGTGGATCAGCGCGAAGCAGGCGATTAAAAATTTCTTCTGTCTTAAATTTTCCAGGACGACGGAAGAAAACATCTGCAGGGTGCATAAGAGCACCGGAATAGAACCGATGATTCCGTTTAAAGAATCGTCAGCGCCGAGATAGCCTGCGTAGCCGGACAGAAACGCCCCCGTTGTCAGGGTGACGACGCCGTTGGCGCAGCAGCCTTCGGCGATAAACAGCTTCCGGCCCCTGGAATAATCCGTTTCCGTCATGACAGCATCCCCGAAATAGGCCTGGGACACCATCTGCTTAATTTGTAGAACTGTAACCATAAGCCAATATTTGCGGCTGAATTGCCGCAACCCTCTTTTCATTTATAAAATTTTCTGGTATTCTTGTGTTGGTAAAGCGGGAAATTGACCGGTTTTTTCCGCGTTTATAAGAATTCTTATCTTTCTCTATCTTGCCAGTTTCCGTGGCATTATACAAGAGGAGAAAGGAGAGAATAACTGGAGGATTCCGACTATCGGAAAAGAGAAGGATGGAACATTTTCTGCATTTAAAAGCACTTTTGCCGGTACAGGCGTTAAATGCCGGCTATCTGGTGACAAAGGGACGGGGACGCCATGTGGAGCGTACCATGGATACATTTGAGATTATTTACGTCAATTCGGGGACTCTGGGGATATTCGAGGAGGACGTGGAGTACGATGTGGAAAAAGGGGAGGCGCTCATCCTGTTTCCGGGACGCCATCATGGGGGAACCAGGGATTTTGACGAGGACCTTACTTTTTACTGGCTCCATTTTACCATAGAGGAAGAGGCTCTCCGCATGGGCAGCGATATTATGGCTCTTCCGCAGCTGATACGTCTGGCGAAGCCGGAGGCGTTTGAGGAGCTGTTCCGTCGGTTTATCCGGAGGCAGAACGTATGCCGCGATGATAAGACATTTTTGAATCTGGTGCTTCTGGAGCTGCTGTGTGAGCTTTCCGACTCCCTCTCTCCGCTGGAGGTCAGCGGGCAGAAGGTTTATCTGGCCAACCAGGCGGCGCGGTATATCAGGGAGCACTGGAAAGAGCCGCTGTCCGCCTCGTTTCTCGCCGACAGGCTGGAATGCAGCCCGGATCATCTGGGCCGGGTCTATCACGCCGTGTACGGCAGAAACTTAACCGATGCCATCCACGAGGCCAGAATCAACAGGGCCTGCCGCCTGTTGATTGAAACGAGTTTGACGGGCAGTGAGATCGCCTACGAGTGCGGATACACGGATGTCGATTATTTCCGCCGGCTGTTCAAAAAATACATGGGAATCACGGCCAAAGAGTACCGGCAGGCGTACTGTCTGGTGCTGCCGGAGGATCGTGAGGGGAAATAAAAAGGCTGGCGGATGCGCCAGCCTTTTGCTGAATCTTTACAACAACTGAATCTTCTTCTGATAGATCCTGCGGAATAAAAGGGTCGTAAGTACGACGGATATGATTTCTGCCAGCGGGAACGCGTACCAGACCGCGTGAAGGCCGAACACCGAAGCGAAAAGCCAGGCGGCGGGAAGTATGCATACGAGCTGCCTGGCGGCTGAGGTGATCAGGCTGTAGACGCCGTTGCCGAGTGCCTGGAACACGGAGCCGATCACGATGCAGTACCCCGCGAACAGGAAGCTTAAGCTGATGATGCGGAGTGCCGGAACGCCGATTCCCATCATATGCTCTGAAGCGTCAAACAGATACAGAAGCTGCTCCGGGAAAATCTGGAATATGGCAAGACCGGCCAGCATGATGACGACCGCCGCAGTCACGCTGGAGCGGATGGTTTTCATGATACGGTCTTTCCGCGCGGCGCCGTAGTTGTAGGCGACAATTGGCACCATTGCGTTATTTAAGCCGAATACAGGCATGAAGATAAAGCTCTGAAGCTTGAAATAGATTCCGAATACGGATACCGCCGTCTCAGAGAAGAGCAGCAGGATCTTATTGACACCGAAGGTCATGACCGAGCTGATGGACTGCATGATGATGGAAGGCAGCCCAACCCTGTAGATTTCAGCGATAATCGCTGTGTCCGGACGGAAACGGCGCATATTCAGATTCACGTCGCTGTTTTTCCTGATGTTGAAATAGAGCAGCAGGAGCATGGCGATAATCTGGCCGATTACCGTGGCCACCGCGGCGCCCAGAATCCCCATTCGGGGAAATCCGAACAGCCCGAAGATGAGAATCGGGTCCAGAATGATGTTGATGATGGCTCCCAGTCCCTGCGTAATCATATTATAGATTGTCCGCCCGGTGGACTGCATGATCCGCTCCAGCGCAATCTCTAAAAAGATCCCAAAGGAAAAGATGGAGCAGACGGATAAGTAAATGGTACCCTGTTCGATGATCTCCGGGTTCGAGGTCTGGACCGTAAAATACATCCTGGCAAAGAAGAGGCCGAAGACAGCGAACAGCAGATAGCTTAAAAAGAACACAAAGATCCCATTGACGGCCGCCAGGTTGGCGGTTTCCTGGTTCTTTTCTCCCAGAGAGCGGGACAGAAGCGCATTGACGCCGACTCCGGTGCCGACAGACACCGCAATAATTAAGTTCTGCACCGGAAATGCCAGCGATACGGCCGCCAGCGCGGTCTCTCCGATCTGAGCCACAAAGATGCTGTCGACGATGTTGTATAAGGCCTGAACCAGCATGGAAAGTATCATGGGCAGAGACATGGAGAACAGCAGGCGGTTGACGGGCATGACACCCATTTTATTTTCGGCCGGCGCCTCGGAAACGGTAATATTTGACATGAAAAACCCCCCTATCTTACGTAGTAAACGTGCAGATAATTGTAACCTTTTCGACAATAAAAGTCAAGAAAAGAGCCGCAGTTTCCCATGATAAACGCACGAATCTATCTCTCTTTCCAAATTTCACTTCATATGCTTTTTAAGCGCTTAACACTTCCTCTAAGAATCGGATCGGGCGAAATCCTATTACATACCGTTTCTTTCTTAACGATAACGGTTTCATCCTTATGGATAGCTATGACTTCAGGCTGCTGATAAAATAGCGGTATTCTATCACCTTTTTCCCTTCCTTCCCGATCGTCTTCTTCTCCATTACCAGACTCTTTAATTCGCTCCGCTCGTCTTTCTGCTCCAGCCACTTGATATCTTCTGTCTGATAATACTCCCTCTGTTCGATCTGACCATGTGCTTTTTCCTGTTTTTTTTGTGATTACCCGACGCTTTTATCTTTTTGGCGATCGTGGTCTGGTTCCCAGTGCGTCTATCGTAATGATCTGACATTTATGCGCAATTGTTCCAGCAGTTCTGGTATCACTGTGATCTCGTTGCTTTTTTTCCGCTACTGCCTTCTGACCAAGGCAGAAACCAACCTCTTTACTCCAGGCTGACACGATATGGCACGGCCTTTCTCCTTCTTTTTATTACCCCCATGTTTTTTCAATCATTACAGATCAGCTTTTTCAGGACTTCTCCCTCGTTTCAACTCAGCAGCTCTGCCATTTCTCATACAACTGCTGCAGAGTCTCTGGGGCGATCATTCTCATAACCCGCCGTATCATGGGAAGGTGGACCGTTTCTTAGTTCAATGTACTTGATCCATAGTAATAATTCTTCCATATAAATCACCCCTTTTCTTTTAGTTTACCAGAAAAGGGGCTTGTTCACAATTTATTTACTCATGCGTTTGTCGTGCGCAGTTTCGTAGATAGAAAAAATATAAAAAAGTATTGACAAATGATGTCGAAAAATGTAGAATGAAATCAGATATAAGACATCTGATGAGTTGAAATCAGATAACAGATATATGATCTATTTTATGTCTATAATTCTATATAAGGGGGTGAAGAAGATGGGAATAACGCCAACATTTTCTTCTGTGCAGGACAGAGATAAGCTGTCACATTTGGTTTTGGACAGTATTAAGGAGGCTGTGGTACAGGGGAGATTAAAGCCAGGTGATAAACTTCCGGGTCTTGCTGATATGGCGGCCGAGATGGGAGTTGGCATATCATCGGTACGCGAGGCTATCAAAATGCTGGAAGCACTGGAGGTTCTGGAGTCAAAACAGGGGAAGGGAGTATATGTTTGCAGTGGATTAAGTCCGGGGGCAATCAATCCGTTATCCTTACAGTTGATTCTGATACCGCAGTCAATTGAAGCACTGGTTCAGTTCCGGGAGATTTATGAGAGTGCTTTTACCATGCTGGCGATGAAGAATGCGACAGAAGAAGATTTGGAACAGATGGAACAAATCGTTATTGAACTGGAAAAAAAGACAAAGGTTCAGGGGGCAGATTCACAGGACGAGATGATATTCCACAGATGTGTGCTTCAGTGTACGCATAATCCTTATGTGATACGTACAGGAGAGGCCATGCTGGAAGTCTTTCTTTCAACAATTCCTACCTGCGGGGGAATGGCAGACGATTCAGGAATTGCGAGAGATCACCGGAAGATTTATGAATCGATTAAAAACCATGATGTAGAAGGACTGCAGCAGGTTTTAAAAAAAAGTTTCGATGGATGGGGAATACGTTTATCTGGTCAGGATTTTTACGAATGATTTTAATGAGGCATTTTGTGGATACACGTTTTGAGTGAATAGGAGGCAATTATGAGAAGGTTATTAGCATTAGGACTTGTGGCGGCTATGGTATTGGGGCTCACAGGCTGTAAAGGAACTCAGGAGACAGAAACACAGAATAGCAGTTCGGGACAGGAAACGGTTAAAGAACAGGAACAGACAACTGGCAGCGAAGAACAGGGTGAAGTGACGATTCGTATGTCATGGTGGGGATCTAATGAGAGAAATGAGCGTATGAATCAACTGCTGGATTTATATGAATCTCAGCATCCGGGAGTTAAAATTACGAGGGAGTACACTGGATGGAATGATTACTGGACGAAATTCACGACTCAAGCGGCTGCCGGAACACAGCCGGATGTAGCGCCCTTTGTCATGCAGTCTATGCGTGAATATGTGAATAATGGCGTGTTGATTCCTTTGGATGATTATATCAAGTCAGGAAAAATTCAAATATCCGACTGGTCTGATTCGGGTATCTCACCGGGCGTGATAGATGGTACTACATATGGGATTACATTTGCACTGAGTGCCCAGGGAGTTCTTTATAATAAAGATTTATTGGAGCAGTCTGGTGCGGAGCTGCCTCCTGCCACGTGGTCAATGGACGAATTCACTGAATACTGTAAGGATCTTCAGACGAAGCTTCCGGAAGGAGTCTGGTCGGTAGAGTCAAACGCCACCTCCGATCATGGAATTGAGGCATATATGCGTTCTCTGGGAAAATCCTTTTATAACGAGGAGGGAACTGCCCTGGGATTTGAAAAAGAGGATTTAGCGGGCTGGTTTAATTTCTGGGAGGATTTAAGAAAGTCGGGCTGTGTTCCGTCAGCCGAGGAAACTGCAGAAGCTGCATCTCTTGCCTATGAACAGTCCTATCTGGCAAACAGCAGGACGGCTATGCTGTTCCAGAACTGTAATCTGGTTCCAACATTTAATTCATTCAGTGACGGAGAAATCTGTATTGCCAGAGCACCCAGTGTGACGGGGATTCCAGGGGAAATATTACAGCCTACGGCATTTGGTATTTCCTCTAAGAGCAAGGTTGTGGATGCATCGGTAGAACTGATCAACTGGCTTGTGAATGATGAAGAGGCAAACCTGATCTTTAAAGCCGATTACGGCGCACCTGTAGACCCGGATGTCAGCAATGCTTTGTCGGAAAGCGCAACGAGGGATGAAAAGAAAAATTACGGATATATCAATGAACTGCTAGCAGATGATAAACTGCCGCCTACCAGTGCACGGGCGGTTGGAAGTTCTTCGATTATGGATGTCCTGTTAAAACGTGTATATCAGGATGTATCGGCAGAAGTGATTGATGTGAATGCGGGTGTTGACCAGTTCTTCGAGGAAGCACAGTCAATTCTTGACAAAAACAAAAAATAGTCAGTTTTTTAACGGGGGATGACGGGGTATATCAGGCTTGTCGGTATACCCCGTTTATTAGGAAGGGTGGTAATTTATGGGGATCAAATCTTTGAAAGACAGGTGGAAAAGCACTCAGAAAAGCGCATATCTGTTTCTGGCGCCTTGGTTGGTCGGAATTCTGGCGTTTTCTATTATCCCGATGATCGTCTCTCTTTATTATTCGTTCACGGATTTTAATATGTTTAATGATCCTGACTGGGTGGCAATTGAAAATTATCAGAGAATGTTTCATGATCCCAGGTTTATACAGTCATTAAAAATTACCATGAGATACGTTTTGGTTGGAGTTCCGCTTCAGCTCGCTTTTGCATTATTTCTAGCGGTGATTTTAAATGAACATGTGCCGGGAGTCAGAATATTCCGGGCCGTATACTATGTTCCCTCACTACTTGGAGGGAGTGTTGCAATCGCTCTGCTGTGGAGACAGATATTCGGAATCGATGGACTCCTCAATAAGCTACTTGCATTTCTGGGTTTTACGGATATATCGGGTACCTCATGGCTTAATAATCCGAAGAGTGCGATTTATACACTGGTCGTTCTTCTGGTATGGCAATTCGGTTCCTGTATGGTGATCTTTGTTTCAGGAATTAAGAACATACCGTCAGTACTCTATGAAGCTGCCGAAATTGATGGAGCAGGTCCGGTGGCTCGGTTTCTGCATGTGACATTTCCGATGCTGACTCCTATTATTTTCTTTAATTTACTTATGCAGATTATTTCAGCCTTTCAGGCATTTACACCTGCATTCATCATAGGTAAAGGAACAGGTGGATTCCGGGATTCCATCCTGTTTTATACCTTATATCTGTATTTTAAAGGATTTACAGAGTTTGCGATGGGATATGCCTCTGCTATGGCCTGGTTTCTTTTGCTGGTAATCGGCCTGATAGCGGTCCTGTTATTTGCAACCTCCAGATTTTGGGTGCATTACGATGATTAGGGAGGATAATGATGAAAAGACGTGAGCAGATGTACGGCACCATTAAACTGGTGCTTCTGATTCTTGGAGCCTTTATTATGCTATATCCGCTGCTATGGCTGCTGTCAAGTTCATTGAAGCCAGAGAAGATTATTTTTAAAGAAGTAGGGCTGATTCCTTCACAGATAACCCTGGAAAATTATATCAAAGGCTGGAACGGATTGTCGGGAATTAATTTCGGTGTATACTTTAAAAATACGATATTCCTGGTACTTCTCTGTATTGTCGGAAATTTGATTACATGTTCCATGACCGGTTATGCTTTTGCAAGGTTGAATTTTCTGGGAAAGAATCTATTATTTAGTGTACTGATGGTTTCAATGATGCTTCCTTTCCATGTTGTTCTGCTGCCAAGATTCGTTATGTTCAATGCACTTGGCTGGAATGACAGCTATCTTCCACTTGTCGTTCCCAAATTTTTGGCAACGGAAGGTTTCTTTTGCTATATGATGGTGCAGTTTATGAGGGGGATACCGAGAGATTTGGATGAAGCGGCGAGGGTTGATGGGTGTGGGACGGTACAGACATATTTTAGAATTATCATGCCGCTGTGTAAATCGGCAGTAACATTAGTAACGGTTCTGACGCTGATTTGGACATGGAACGACTTTTTCAGCCAGCTGATTTATATTGGTAATCCGGATTTGTTTACGATTGCCTTGGGACTCAGAACATTCATTGATGCAACCGGTGTCTCAAATTACGGACAGCTTTTTGCAATGTCTATCGTATCACTGCTGCCTATCGTCTTTTTCTTCGTGATTGCGCAGAAACAGATTATGGAAGGGGTAGCTATGCAGGGGATTAAGGGTTAAAAAAGGAGAAGAGAAAATGATGACTGTGAATAAAATTGATGACAGGGTGGTATTGAATAACGGAGTTACAATTCCTCAGGTGGGACTTGGCGTCTGGAGGGCCGAAGATGGTAAGGAAACCAGAAATGCAGTATTGTGGGCGCTGGAGGCCGGATACCGGGCCGTTGATACAGCTTCTTATTACCAGAATGAAACGAGTGTCGGGCAGGCAATCCGGGACAGCGGTTTACAGCGGGAGGAAGTCTTTGTAACAACGAAGCTGTGGAATGACGAGCAGGGATATAAGGAGACACTTCAGGCATTTGAAAGAAGCCGAAAGAGGCTGGGGGTTGATTACATCGACTTGTATCTGGCACATTTCCCCGTTACGGGTAAATATCTCGATACGTGGAGAGCAATGGAAAAGCTTTTAAAAGACGGATACGTCCGGGCTATCGGCGTCAGTAATTTTCATGCTCACCACTTAGAACCTCTATTGGAACAATCAGAAATTGTGCCGGTAGTAAATCAGATAGAATTTCATCCATATCTGAATCAGCAGAAAATGCTGGAGTATAACACTGCTCATAATATACGTACGGAAGCATGGGCTCCGATAGCAAAAGGCAGGGTGCTGAAGGAGAAGATGATTACCGAGCTGGCGGAAAAATATGGGAAGACGCCGGCTCAGGTGGTATTAAGATGGGAATTGCAAAAGGGGTTGATTATAATTCCCAAATCAGTCAATAAAGAACGGATTTTTGAGAACGCCGGGATATTTGACTTTTCCATAACAGAAGAAGAGAGTCTGCGAATTGATACGCTTCATTGTAATGGAAGAATAGGAACAGATCCGGATGATATGGTGTATGAATAAACGGGAGGTATCATGGGATGAGGGAAATACATAAAGTGCTGGCGACAGTTCCTTACAGGGAAGATAAAAGAAAGATATTAGAGGAAGCTTTTACACCAGCGGAGGTATGCTGGGTGAGTAAGGATGACAAGGAAAAGATTTCGGAGGTTTTAAAAGAAGCGGATGCTGCTGTGCTTGGGAGTGATATAACTCCGCAGATTCTGAAAGAAGGGGTACATTTAAAGTGGATCCACTGCGATCATGCAGGACTTAACGCCTCTGCAAGACCGGAGGTATTCGAGCGGAATATTATTTTAAGCGGTTCAGCAGGACGCTCCGGCCCTGTGCTTGCGGAACACATTTTTTTTCTGACACTGTCATTGGTTTATGATTCCCACGGTCTGTTAAAACAGCAGGAACAGAAGGTGTGGGGAGGAATTCCGGGCTATCAGGAGAGACGGGGACTGTATGGGAAGACTATGGGAATTATTGGCATGGGTTACACCGGACAGGAAACAGCAAAGAGGGCAAAAGCATTTGGAATGGCGGTTCTTGGATATGGGAGAAGTAAAGGTGAGCCGTTTGACTTCGTAGATAAGATGTATTATCAGAGTGAAGGAGACGGAATAGAACAGTTGCTGGCTGAGAGTGATGTGGTTGTCTTATCCATACGGCTTTCTGATGAGACGTACCATATGATTGATGCTGAGGCATTAAAAAACATGAAGCCAACGGCATATTTAATCAATATGGCAAGAGGTGCCGTGATAGATGAAGCCGCTCTTGCAGAAGCATTGAAAAATAAAGTGATTGCGGGTGCCGGCTGTGATACGTTTGAGTGTGAGCCTTTACCGGCAGAAAGTTCTTTGTGGGATTTGCCCAATATGGTGATTACACCGCACTGTACTCCTGAGATGCCGGATCTGGCTGCCCGTTCGCTGGAGATTATCTGTGAGAATGTGAAACGATTCAGGGAAGAAAAGAATTTAAAAAATCAATTGACAGTTCGAGACGTATATACAAAGAGCTGATGTTTGAGGTAAGGGGGACAGACTGAATGAAAAAAATTGTTCCAATGGCTTGGCAATTGATTCAGGGTGAGGGGGATGAGGAGAAGAGTGCTTGGATCGAGGCAGAAGTGCCAGGATGTATTCATTACGATCTGATGAGAGCCGAAAAATTAAGTAATCCGTATGCAAGTACAGAAAATGCGGTGAAGGCTGCCTGGGTGGCTGAGAGTGAGTGGACATATCAGTCAGAGGTTTATCTGGAAGAGGAGGATATTAGAGAAAAGCAAATTGTATTGAGAGTATATGGGATCGATACTTATTCAGATATTTATGTAAATGGCCATAAGGTGGGAAGCACTGCGAATGCGTACCGCATTTATGAGTTCCTGGTAGACAGGGAGTGGCTGGCTCCAGGTACCAACCGGTTGACTGTATACATGAAATCCTTTTCCAGGATGATAGCGCCTGTGAGGGAAAGGGCAGAATGCTTAAAAAGGGACGGCAGAACAGAGGGAATGCTGGGGAAAGCATTGATCAGGAGATATCAGAGAAGCTTTTTTACGACCTCCAGCCTTCTAAATCTTGGTACAGGCGTTCTTGGAATGGGAATTAACCGACCTTTATTTTTCTGCTGTTATGATGATGCATTTATCCGTGATTATCATTTCTCTACGGAAGAGATTTATGATGATACAGCCAATATCGCAGTGGAAGCAGAATTTAACCGTCCGGTTACTGGAACTGTTAAAATGAGCATGGAGGATGGGAAGGGAAAAAGGGTTCTCGTGTGTGAAACAGAACTTGTACAGACGGCGGATGTAAAGATTACGGCTGTTTTAGAAAAGCCTGATTTATGGTGGCCGGCGGGGTATGGAGAACCTGCCAGATATCAGTTAAAACTACTGTTGGAAACGGATGACGGAATCAGAGATTTAAAGACATGTAAGGTGGGAATCCGAAAAGTCAGACTGGTGACAGAATTGGAATCTGGAAGAAAAACCTTCTATTTTGAAGTAAATGGCACAAAAGTTTACATACATGGTCAGAATTATATTCCTCTTGATTATTTGAAAGTGTATGGAACTTCAGCAGAATATGAATGTCTCTTTCGCCTGATTGAAAATGGGAATATCAACCTGATTCGTTTGTGGGGAGGCGGCGCGGTAGAAGAGCAGGAATTCTATGATGCGTGCGATCGGCTAGGAATTATGGTATGGCAGGAATTGTTTCTGCACAGTAACGTATATCCGGATTACGATGAGGCATTTCTATCCGATTTTTTGAAAGAGGCAGAGTGTGTTATCAAACAGGTGAGAAATCATCCTTGCTTCTGCCTGCTCTGCGGAGGAAACGAACAGCAGGAGGGGTGGGATGAATGGGGCTGGAAACAGGAACTGGACCGGTTTTACGGAGAGAGTCTTCCTCTGATTCATGTGCCTCCGCTGGTAAGGACCCTATGTCCGGAAATTACTTATATTTATAATTCCCCTCACGGGGGTAAATGGGCGCAGTCACCCGTCGAAGGGGAGTGTCATAACTGGGGAAATTTTTATAATGCAACGAAAGATCCGCTGTTTGTCACAGAGACCTGTTGGACGACAGAGAGCTATTCAAGACCAGAGACACTGGAAAAATATATGGGAATCAAAATGGAGGATTTCACCGGAGTTGGCTGGGGAGAACGATGGAAGGAATTGACGTCGCTTCCTGTTTTCAACAGAATGCCTTACAGCAACTGGTTTGATTACCGGTCTCTGGCTGCGTACTTATTCAGCTTGGAATTAGAGCAGGCCAGAGCAGACTATCATGCGATCAGCCAGTTCCGATTCCACAGCCCTTCTAATAGCGGAGTTATTTACTGGTCCCTTAATAAGGGCGGTCCTCTGTTTCAGTTCGGCTGCGTCGATTATGGAGGCTGGCCTCTGATGAGCTATTATGTGATGAAGCGGCTTTACAGTCCAATGGCAGTTTCTGTATACCGGGATCTGGATGATGTACGTGCTGTGATATCAAACCATTCTGGCAGGAGGCGTGTGGCTGATTTAATAATCAGACATTTATCCGGAGATGGATCCTGTATAGAGGAAAATAATATTAGCCAGATAACAATGGAGGAAGGGGAGACATCGTGCAGGGCGGTCATGACCGATCTCTATAAACGGGTTTGCAGCAGGACAAAGGAGAGCGTTCACGTGGTATTAAAAGAAGGAGAAGCAGTGGTTTTTGAGGATTTGCTGCTGTTCTGCCCTTACTCTGAATATAGTCCGCAGCCTGGTCATGTTTTCTGTGATGTCATTGACCGCTCAGAGGAGCATGTGACACTCCGTTTTAGAACTGACGGAATCGTTCCCATGATCTGTATCGAAGGAAGCAGGACTGTCTGTAGTGATAATTATTTTTTCCTGACAGCGGGATATGACAGAGTAATACGGCTGGAGTGGCTGGAGCGCGCGGGTTCAAGAACGATCGTGGTGAAAAATCTATATGGCGATGAACTGTGGAGGCAAGAATAAACGCGGAAGATGGTGAAAGGGGAATTTCGTTTATGAAGGTATCATTTATTGGTTTGGGGATCATGGGAAAACCTATGAGCAGGAATCTTTTAAAAGCTGGTTATCAACTGAAAGTATTCGATTTGAACCATAAGGCTGTGGAGGAAGCTGCATTGTATGGTGCTGAAACTGCAGAGAGCTGTGCAGAGGCAGTGGAAGGCTGTGATGTATGCATCACGATGCTGCCAAACTCCCCCGATGTGAGAGCGGCCGTTCTTGGAGAAAATGGTGTTGTTAAGGGCGCAAAAAAAGGTTTGGCCCTGATTGATATGAGTTCCATTGATCCCACAGAGAGCAGAGCGATTGGACAGACTCTGAGAGAGCACGAGATAGAAATGATGGATGCACCTGTATCGGGTGGTGAACCTAAGGCAGTTGACGGTACTCTTTCTGTGATGGTCGGAGGCAGAAAAGAAACGTTTGAACAGTATTATGAGCTGCTTTCTGTTATGGCAGGCAGCGTTGTATACGTGGGAGAACTTGGTGCGGGAAATATAGCGAAGCTTGCCAATCAGATCATTGTAGCAATAAATATAGCTGCAGTTTCAGAGGCGTTTACATTAGTCAGAAAGGCAGGTGGTGACCCGTCACTGGTTTATCAGGCCATCAGAGGCGGTCTGGCCGGTTCTACAGTCATGGATGCGAAAGTTCCGATGATGCTGGAACGGAATTTTAAACCGGGATTTCGGATTGAGCTGCATGCAAAAGATTTAAACAATGCGTTAAATGCCGGACATTCAGTTCATGCGTCTCTTCCACTTACCAGTCAGATGATGGAAATAATGCAGAGCCTAAAAGCTTATGGACTGGAACAAGAAGACCATGCCAGCCTGTTAAAATACTATGAGAAAATATCTGCGGTGGAATTATAAAACCATTAGAAATGAAGATGAAAAAGTAATTTTGAATGGAATTTCACCAGAAAAGGTACAGAATTCAGAAATATTTTATGTAAAATAGATATTGCAAAGAAAAAAAACGTGTGCTATCATATATGAAATTCATCGTAGTGCAGTGGTGAATTGAAGATAAGACGAAAGGCTGAGAAAGAGACTCTGATTTAAGAAACTTGACAGGAAGAGGGCGTCACCGACTGAGAGCGCCGTCATGAGGGACTGAATTAAGGGAACACTCTGGAGCTGGTATGCCGAAGCGGCCGGATGGATCTCCGGTGTCAGAGGTAGGTTTACCCGTGACACGCGTTAAGTGAAAGAGTGGAGATAGAAGTATAATATCTCAAAGCGGGTGGTACCGCGGGATCTTTTGATAATAAGAGCCCCGTCCCGGAATATGTAACTGTATTCCGGAACGGGTTTTTTTTGTTTCCGGAATCCAACCAATTTACATCTGGTAAGGAGCGTGCAGACATGGAATTTATGAAAGGTATCCAAAGAAAAGAAACTGTAGAACTGGCCGATTTGCTTTCCGGTGATTATACCGGAAAAACCGTGAGCTTAAACGGTGCGGTCCACACCATCCGCGACATGGGCGAGGTGAGCTTCGTGATCCTGCGAAAAGCGGAGGGACTTGTCCAGTGTGTCAGAGAACGCTCTGTTCCTGTATACAGGGCAGGGGGGGGCTGTGCGGCAGCAACGCAGGAAGCAGCGGACGAAGGGAGGGAAATCGCGGACGGCAGGCTGGAAAATACGGACAACGGACCGGAAATCCCTTCGACAGAATTAAAGGAGGAATCCACCGTCACCGTCATGGGAATCGTATCGCTGGAACCCCGTGCTCCCCAAGGCGTGGAAATCCGCCTGACAGAGATCAAAGTACTGTCAACACCGGCCGAGGTTCTTCCCATCGCCGTCAGCAAGTGGAAGCTGAACACTTCCCTGGAGACGAAGCTTGCCCTTCGCCCCATCACGCTGAGAAACCCCATGGAACGGGCGAAATTCCGCATTCAGGAAGGTATCGTCAGAGGCTTCCGGGATTTCCTTCATTCCCAGCATTTTACGGAAATCCGCACGCCGAAGATCGTGGCCCGCGGCGCAGAAGGCGGCTCCAATGTGTTCCGGCTGGATTACTTTAACAAGAAGGCAGAGCTGGGACAGAGTCCGCAGTTTTACAAGCAGACCATGGTGGGTGTCTATGACCGGGTATTCGAGGCGGCTCCGGTGTTCCGTGCCGAGAAGCACAACACCACCCGTCATTTAAACGAGTACACCAGTTTAGATTTTGAGATGGGGTATATCGACGGCTTTGAAGATGTGATGGCCATGGAGACCGCCATGCTTCAATACGTAATGAAGCTTCTTTCTGAGGAATATGAGAAGGAACTCCTGATGTTAAATGTTACACTTCCGGACGTATCAAAGATTCCCGCTGTAACCTTTAAACGGGCCAAGGAACTCGTTTCAGAGAAATACAGCCGTCCGATCCGCAACCCCTACGATTTAGAGCCGGAGGAAGAGAATCTGATCGGCCGGTATTTTAAAGAGGAGTTCGGCAGCGATTTTGTATTCGTCACACATTACCCGTCAAAGAAGCGGCCGTTTTACGCCATGGACGATCCCCGGGATCCGAAGTATACGCTGAGCTTCGACCTGCTGTTCCGTGGTCTGGAGATCACCACTGGCGGCCAGAGAATCCACGATTACGATGCCATCATAAAGAAGATGGAAGCGAGGGGCATGGACCCGGAGGAGCTGGCATCCTACCTGATGATATTCAAATACGGTATGCCGCCTCACGGAGGTCTCGGAATCGGTCTGGAGAGACTGACCATGCGGCTGTTAAACGAGCAGAATGTCCGTGAGACGACGATGTTTCCACGCGACGTAACCAGACTGGAGCCATAGAAACGGAGGAAAGAACCATGGCAGATATGACAGAAAAGACTTCAAAAGCCGGCTCCATTCACGCTCGTCCGGCGGTAAGTGATGAGATGATCGAATACGTGGGAATTCTGGCAAAGCTTGAGCTGTCCGGGGCAGAAAAAGAGGAAGCCAAAAAGGACATGGAGCGCATGCTTGCCTATATCGACAAGCTGAACGAACTGGATACAGAGGGCGTAGAACCCATGACTCACCGATTCCCCCTGACCAATGTATTCCGGGAGGATATCCCGGGAGAAGAAAGCCTTCCTTATACTGGTTTAGCGGAGCGCGACCTCATCAACAGGGAATCCATCCTGAAAAATGCACCAGAGCAGAAAAACGGTGCGTTTAAGGTTCCTAAAACAGTGGAATAAGGAGGAGATCCCATGAAAGAAAAAGAGATATTATCACTGACTGCGGTTCAGCTGGGAAAGAAGATAAAAGAGAGAGAAGTAACGTGCAGAGAGGCGCTGGAGGCCGTCTTTGCCCAGATAAGAAGGCGGGAGCCGGAGCTTAACTGCTACGTAACGCTGGAAGAGGAAAAGGCGTTTAAGCAGGCGGAGGAGGTACAGAGGGGGATCGACGAAGGCACTCTTACCGGACCGCTGGCCGGGGTCCCGGTCGCGGTAAAAGACAATATGTGTATCGAAGGCATGCGCACCACCTGCAGCTCGAAGATTCTTGAAAACTTCGTGCCTGCCTATACGGCGGAGGCGGTAGAACGCTTAAGGAAGGCGGGGGCCGTAATCATCGGCAAGACGAACATGGACGAATTTGCCATGGGCAGTACGACGGAGACGTCCGCCTTCGGAGTCACGAGAAACCCCTGGAACCCGGATCATGTGCCAGGCGGTTCGTCAGGCGGTTCCTGCGCCGCGGTTGCGGCAAATGAATGCTTTTATGCGCTTGGTTCCGATACGGGCGGGTCCATACGGCAGCCCAGCTCATTCTGCGGGGTGACCGGTTTAAAGCCAACCTACGGAACCGTTTCCCGGTACGGTCTCATTGCCTACGGATCATCTCTGGATCAGATCGGTCCGGTGGCGAAGGATGTGACGGACTGTGCGGTGATCCTTGAAACGCTGGCAGGCCATGATACAAAAGACAGCACCTCCATGGACCGCGGGGAGTATGACTGGTCAGGCCGTCACGACAGCTCCGGCGAAGTGCAGGAGAGTACCCGCTTCACGTCGGCTCTGGTGGACGACGTGAAAGGAATGAGAATCGGAATTCCGAGGGATTATATGGGAGACGGCCTCGATCCGGAGGTAAAGGAGGCTATCTTAAAAGCCGCGGCGGTATTGAAAGAAAAGGGCGCCGTCGTGGAGGAATTCGATCTTGGCATGGTGGAATACGCCATTCCTGCCTATTACGTGATCGCATCCGCGGAAGCCAGCTCCAACTTATCGCGTTTTGACGGCGTAAAATACGGCTTTCGGGCAAAGGAGTATGAAGGGCTTCACGATATGTATAAAAAGAGCCGTTCCCAGGGCTTCGGGCCGGAGGTGAAACGCCGTATCATGCTGGGATCCTTCGTCTTGAGCTCCGGCTACTACGATGCCTACTATCTGAAGGCTCTCCGGGCGAAGGCGCTGATCAAAGAAGCATTTGACCGTGCGTTCGAGAGCTACGATGTGATACTGGGACCCGCGTCGCCGGTTACGGCGCCGAAACTGGGAGAGAGCTTAAGCGATCCCCTGAAAATGTACCTCGGCGACATCTATACGATCTCCGTCAACCTGGCAGGGCTTCCGGGGCTTTCCGTTCCCTGCGGGACAGATTCCAAAGGCCTTCCGATTGGCCTGCAGCTAATCGGAGACTGCTTTAAGGAGAATCAGATTATCCGCGCGGGGTATGCGTTTGAGAGGAGCCGTCAGCAGGAAAGGAGGCAGAGCAGATGAGCAGACAGTATGAGACAGTCATCGGACTGGAGGTCCATGTGGAGCTTGCCACGAAAACGAAGATTTTCTGTTCCTGCTCCACGGAGTTTGGCGGAGCGCCCAATACCCACACCTGTCCGGTCTGCACCGGAATGCCGGGTTCGCTTCCCGTCCTCAACAGGCAGGTGGTGGAATACGCTCTGGCGGTGGGGCTGGCAGTGAACTGTGAAATCAATCAGTACTGCCGGTTTGACCGGAAAAACTATTTTTACCCCGACAATCCTCAGAACTACCAGATCTCCCAGCTCTACCTCCCCATATGCCACGACGGTTTCGTGGAAATCGAGACAGCGGCCGGTAAGAAGAAGGTGGGGATTCACGAGATCCACATGGAGGAGGACGCAGGAAAGCTGATCCATGATGAATGGGAAGACTGTTCCCTGGTGGATTATAACAGAAGCGGCGTTCCTCTCATTGAGATCGTCTCCGAGCCGGATATGCGAAGCGCCGATGAAGTGATCGCGTATCTGGAGAAGCTACGGCTCATCATCCAGTATCTCGGAGCGTCGGACTGCAAGCTTCAGGAAGGCTCTATGCGGGCGGATGTGAACCTGTCCGTCCGGGAAGCGGGAGCATTGGAGTTTGGTACCAGGACGGAGATGAAGAACTTAAACTCCTTCAAGGCCATAGCCAGAGCGATCGAGGGCGAGAGGAAGCGCCAGATCGAGCTTCTGGAGGCTGGGAAGAAGGTGGTCCAGGAGACTCGGCGCTGGGATGATAATAAGGAAAGCTCCCGTGCCATGCGTTCCAAAGAGGACGCCAAAGATTACCGCTATTTCCCGGATCCCGATCTGCCGCCGGTGACCATAAGCGACGCCTGGATTCAGGAGATAAAGGACCGCCAGCCGGAGCTAAAGACCGAGAAGATGGCAAGATACCAGGAAGAGTACGGCCTTTCCGCGTATGACGCGGATATCATCACGGAGGCGAAGCACATGGCGGATATTTTCGAAGCCACTGTTTCCCTGTGCGGAAAGCCGAAAGAAGCGGCCAATTGGCTGATGGTCGAGGTCATGAGGCTGTTGAAGGAAGAGGCCCTGGAACCGGAGGCCATAAGATTTTCACCGGAAAATCTTGCAAAATTAATTGTTTTGGTGGATAATGGTACTATTAACCGCACGGTAGCGAAGGAAGTATTTGAAAAAATATTCGCTGAAGATATCGATCCCGAGGCCTACGTAGAAGAAAACGGGCTTAAGGTAGTAAATGACGAGGGAGCGCTACGCGCCGTGATCCGGGAGGTTATAGCAGCAAATCCACAGTCTGTGACAGATTACCATAATGGGAAAGAGAGAGCCAGAGGCTTTCTGGTAGGACAGACGATGCGGGCGATGAAAGGGAAAGCTGACCCCGCCATGGTAAACAGGGTACTAGAGGAACTGCTGTAACCCGGGCAGATGCCGCCATGGGAGGCAAAAACCCGGAAACGAATGAAGGAGATAATATGAGGAGGAAGAAGAAAGCGATGAAACCGTATGCAGAGATGACGAAGGAAGAGTTACAGGAACTTAGAAAGCAGCTTTCCACCAAGTACAGGGAGTATCAGGGCAAGGATTTACGCCTCGATATGTCCAGAGGAAAGCCAAGTGTGGATCAGCTGGACTTATCCATGGGAATGATGGATGTCTTAAGCAGCGATGACGATTTAACGTGTGAAGACGGTACAGACTGCCGCAACTACGGCGTGCTCGACGGCATCAAGGAAGCGAAAGAACTGCTCGGCGACATGATGGAGGTTCATCCGGACCAGATCATCATCTACGGCAACTCCAGCTTGAATGTCATGTATGACACGGTTTCACGTTCCATGACCCAGGGCGTGATGGGTAACACACCATGGTGCAAATTAGACAAAGTAAAATTCCTCTGCCCGGTTCCGGGATACGACAGACACTTTGCCATTACGGAATATTTTGGTATCGAGATGATCAATGTCCCCATGACGCCAACAGGCCCGGATATGGATATCGTGGAAGAACTGATTGCAAATGACGACTCCATCAAGGGTATCTGGTGTGTGCCGAAGTACTCCAATCCACAGGGTATCTCCTACTCCGACGAGACTGTACGCCGCTTTGCAAGATTAAAACCGGCTGCTCCCGATTTCAGAATTTACTGGGATAATGCCTATACGATCCATCATTTATACGACCACGACCAGGATCATTTAATCGAAATCCTGGCAGAATGCAAGAGAGCGGGAAATCCGGACCTGGTTTACAAGTTCGCTTCTACCTCCAAAGTAAGCTTCCCGGGTTCCGGTATCGCGGCCATCGCCTGCAGCCAGAACAACCTGGTAGACATCAAGAAGCAGTTAAAGATCCAGACCATCGGCCATGACAAGGTAAACCAGCTGCGTCACGTGCGCTTCTTCGGAGATATCCACGGCATGGTGGAGCACATGAGAAAGCATGCAGATATCATGAGACCGAAGTTCGAAGCCGTAATCGAGATTCTGGAGAGAGAACTGGGCGGCCTTGGAATCGGTTCCTGGACCAGTCCGAAGGGCGGATACTTCATCTCCTTCGATTCTCTGGACGGATGTGCGAAATCCATCGTTGGCAGATGTAAAAAAGCAGGTCTCATCATGACCGGCGCCGGCGCTACCTATCCATATGGAAAGGACCCGCACGACAGCAACATCCGTATCGCACCTTCCTATCCGCCGTTATCTGACCTGATTCTGGCAATGGAATTATTCGCACTCTGTGTGAAGATTGTGAGCATTGATAAGCTGCTGGCTGAGATGAACTGAGGATCGAATTATATGAATAGATAGAAACAGAAAAGTAAGGTGCAGAAATATAAGTATTCTGTGCCTTATTTTTTTGATGCCTGGTTTGCATTCTATAATACGATATGCGGCTTTATTTTTGTCGGTGTATGCTGCCGGCAAAGTCATGAATCACAGCCTCAACACACGATGATTAAAACAGTCGAAGTAAAAATGGAGCCGAATTTTATGAAATTTACAAAAATGCTGATGCACTACATAACAAAATACTTTCTGGGTTTTCTGATTGTTTTCCTGAGCAGTATTCTGGTGGCCTTCGTAGCCAGCCGCAGTATTGAGGACTACATAATTGAAAAAGGGGAGATGAAGAACCAGGAGGGAATCAACGGTATTTATGAGATGGTAAATAAAATGGAGCTGATCAATGAAATGATGGCGAAGAATCAGACCTTCAGCACTATTGTCTACCAGCAGGGGAAGATTCCAAAGGAGGATGTGCTCAAGCTAAAGGAGGCCAATAAAATGTTCAGTGAGATTGGCTTTGTGGCGGATTACACCCCCTACGTATTTATGCTGTTCAAAAAGAATGACCTGTACTTATCCACCAGCCAGTGCAGCTTCAATTTCCAGGACTACTACAATAAATTTCTCCGGATCCAGCGGGAAGGCGCGGACTTTTCTGACTCGGATGCCGTGCGTGACGAACTGTTTGGCCGGTATGCGAAACACAGCCAGTTCGTCCGCCTGGATCAGATAAGGTTCATCTATAATGAGAAGGAGCGAAAGCTTCAGGACGCGATCCTCTACTTAACGAGCAGTGAACTTACGCGGCTGAACCCGCAGTACCTGTCGTGCTTTGTCATTGACAGAGACTATCTGATTAAAAGCATTATGATGCCGGAGCTGGAGAAGGATGGATTCCTCTATATTCAGGATTCCAGGACCGGGGATGTCCTGCTGGAGTATGGGAATGTCCCGGAGGGGATCGGCGCGTATGAGAATGGACAGGTCGTCGGGGACGGGGGCAGTTACCGCCTGATTGTGAAGCAGCAGGATGACCTTCAGTGGAAGATCGTTACCGGGATTCCATGGCATTTATTGATAGCCAGATCTGGCCGGTGAGCAGACTCCTGATCATCTATCTCTGCATCGGTCTGCTGCTGGTAATCGGGCTGACTGCATTTTACAGCTACCAGCAGTATTCCGGCATGAAACGGGTTTTGTTTGCCCTCCCTGCGGAAAATGGAGTGGAGAGCAGCAAAAAGAGGTTTGACGAGTACGGGATTCTGACAGACAATATACTGGATCTTAAGAAGAACGGCAATGAGTACCGCGCGAAGATGGAGGAGCTGGCGAAGCAGAATGAAGCCATGATGCTGGAGCATCTGATCGTTATGGGAATCTGGCTTCCCGAGGAACGGCGGGTATTTGAGAAGTGCTTTGAGAAGGTGCCGGAATTCTTTTGCGTGGCCGTGGTGCGCCTTCAGCAGAAGGAATACGGAAATTCAGATATCATAACACTTGCCATGGTGGAGTACTTAAAAAAGCATTATCCCGGGAAATTTACGAATGTATACAGCGGTCTGACCGACGAACTGTTCCTTTTTGAACTGAAACCGGAACAGGAGGCCAATGTTTCCGGCATCAAGAAGCTCTTTGAGGAGGTGGCCGTCATGGTTACCGCCGCGTACGACGTGATTCTTCATGTTGGGATCAGCGCCATCGGAACAGACCTTGCCAATGTGAACAAATGTTATGAGCAGGCCCGCCAGGTCGTTCGGGCACAGTATGCCTGCAGCAATGAAAATGTGGTAAAGACGTACGATATCTCTGCCAACGCTCTCTACGAAAATCCGGTCAATATGGATTTTTTGAATCATTTTTATACTCTTCTCATATGCGGGCAGCAGGAGGAAATCTGCACCCAGCTGGATAAGGTGGAGAGCTATTACAGCAGGATGCCTTACTTATATGAGGCACAGAAGGAACAGATTTTCTATTCGATCCGGAATATCCTGTATTCGGCCTGGCTCCATCTGGACGGAGAGACGGATTCCAGGGAGAATTTTCCGGTCTTCCAGAAGAATCTAAAGTGCGGGGAAATGATGGAGATGCTGCGGAGAAGTTCTGACGAACTCTGTGACTTCATCAGCCAGACAAAGAAAAGTAAGAACGAGGGGCTGAAGGAGAAGATTACCCAGTACTTAAACAGTCATTACGAGGAGGCCGGTCTCTCGGCCTACCGGGCCAGCAGTGAGATCGGAATTTCCGAAAAGTATTTATCCCAGTTTCTGAAGGAACAGACCGGTGAGACCTTTTCCTCGTACCTTCTGCGGCTGCGGATTGAGAAGGCGAAGGAACTTTTGGCAACGACGGACTACAGCAACGATAAGATCGCCCAGATGACCGGTTTCGGTGCGGTCAATACATTTTATCGGAATTTTAGCAAACAGGTGGGCGTCACACCGAAGGTGTATAAGGAAAACTGTGAGACCCGGTAAGGGACTCTTATGTCAGATCATAAAAGGGACAGCCTGAAGGAATTTTATCAGCGCTGTCCCTTATGTTGTTTTGACGGTATACTCTGTGACGGCAGAAATCTTAGCCAGGAATCAAAAGCCCAATCGTATTGTTTACATAAAATAAATCGCTTTATCATAATAGACTTGCTGCTCATCCTCAAATAATTTAACAAGATTTTTTACAATTTTTTCTTCCCTGTATTGTTTTAACGCTTCCAAATATCGATATCTGTTCGAATCTTCAATGATAACCGGTATAAGTCCATTTTTCAGGCATTCTCTAAAGATGATCAGTCTGCCGGTTCTGCCATTTCCATCCTGAAACGGATGGATGCATTCATATCTGGCATGAAATTCGGCCAGAACAGACAGATTAACCTCCTGTTTGCGATACCAGTGTAATAAAGAAATGATCTCATTTTTTACGTCTTCCGGCCGTGCAGTCTGGTATGTGCCAATCATATTGGGCCTTTTTTTATAATCTCCAATTGCATACCCATTTGCCCGGTCTTCAAATACACCACTTTTAAGCTCATAATGAAATTGTTTGATCAGGTCTTGTGTTAAGTCTTCCTCTAAGGTTTCCAGCATTTTATTAAACATAAGAAAATGTCCATTCATCTCTTCCACATCTTTTGCTCTGTAGTAATCATCTGTTCCCGGCAAAATACCTGTGTCAAACAGAGATGCAGTCTGTTCTTCTGTTAATGTACTTCCCTCAATCTTATTAGAGTTGTAGGCTAATAACCGTTGGGTATAACCATAGATTCCTGATCGGTCAAACTTTTTTCTTTCGATTTGAAATCTTTCCAGGAGGTAATCAAGAAATTCTTTTTTCTTATCCATATATTCAATCTCCTATTTTAATCAATACGTTTATTATGCAACAAAACCATATAAAATGAAAGCAGAATTTGAATTCTTACCATATGAGAGGGCAGGAAAAATATGAGATACCATTTTCTTACCCACCGGTATTCTTTTTATTCAATGACAGTATCCAAAAGACAGAGAGGTATGGTACGATACGGCCATACAAAAAATTACATATTGGAGAGGAGGCATAAAGATGCCGGAAACAGAAAAAGGCCCTCTTCTTACGGATGAGACATTTTTCCATAGCTGTCTCGATTTGAACCGGCCGGAAATGCGCGAAGTGCGTCATTTTGCAGAGAACCATGATTACGGTCAGGCGAGAAGCGCTTTGGCAGCTTCGCTGCGGTCCGGGCTTGCCGCGAGGAGGGAACGCTTTTTGGCAATCCCGTATGAGGAACCGGAGAACGTCTATAAATATCCGGGCGAGACGGATGAGGAGGCATGTGAGCGTCTGCGAAAGCACGTCCTGATCTCGGTAGGGGTCCCCTGTGATTTTGGGGCAGCGGGGGAGATAAACTGGAAAGCCAATCCTACTTATAATCAGTACAGGGAGTGGACGTGGCAGCTGAACCGCCATCATGAGTGGAAGATGCTGGCTCACGAGTACAACCGGACAAAGAAGGAGGCATACGCTTATCAGGCTGCGGAATTTTTCCGTTCCTGGGTTCGCCAGGCGGTACGCCCGGAGCAGTCAGTATCCGGGTACGATACCGAGTGCTGGAGGACGATCGAATGTGGGATCCGGATGGGAGCGAACTGGCCATACGTGCTTTTCACATTCTTTGATACGGAGGCGTTTACCGACGATCTTCTGGTGGACTGGTATCAATCGGTCTGGGAACACGGGCAGAGGCTTTACAGAAACAGGACGCATGGAAACTGGCTGATTATGGAGATGAACGGGCTGGCTCAGATTGGAATTCTCTATCCTCAGTTTAAACAGCGGGAAGAGTGGCTTCAGTCTGCGTTTGCCGCGCTGGAGGAGGAGCTGGGGCGTCAGATCTATCCGGATGGCTTCCAGTATGAACTGTCCACGGGATATCACGATGTTGTAATCAATAACTACGAGCGGCTGATTCTGGTGGCCAGGGCGTTCGATGTCCCGGTTCCGGAACGAATGACGGAACGGCTGACAACCGCCTGTGAGATCGATGTGAAGCTCATGATGCCTGATGGATGTCTGCCGGATATCAACGATGGAAGGATGGAGGCGAGCCGGAAACTGCTGGAGCCAAAGCTTTCCTTCATAAGAGAAGAGAAGGCGGAAACCATCCTTTGGGCGGCCAGCGGCGGAACACGGGGAACCCGTCCCGATTACTTGTCAACCGCACTTCCCTATTCGGGTTTCTTCATTATGAGAAATGGATGGGAGAACGGCAGCGTCTGGGGACTTTTGGACGCAGCGCCATTTGGACGGGGTCATCAGCATGAGGATAAGCTGAATTTACTCATTTACGCACAGGGAAAGTACCTGCTGACCGAAGGTGGAAATTATGCCTACGACGATTCCGAGATGAGGCGCTACTGTCTGTCCTCCAGGGCACACAATACGGTCCTGGTGGACCACAAGGGGCAGAACCGAAGAGCTTCGTATGTCTGGGAAGACAGCGATATCGAAAAGCTTTCCGGGATGAAGTGGGGAATCGGAGACTCCTGTGACTGGGCGGAGGGCTGCTATGACGGGGCGTACGGCGGTATGGAATGCTGGAACTGGGGAAAACCCGGAAAGAATGAGGAGAATGCAAAAGACGAGGTTCCGCCCAAGGAGACCGGAGTGCGTCATACAAGATCGGTCTATTTTATCAAAAAAGCGCCGGAGGGGCTGAACCCGTTTTTCCTTGTGGTGGACCGGCTGGAGTCCCGGAATCCTCATGTGTACGATTTCCTTTGGCATGTAGACAGTGAAAATCCAGTGATCACGGAGGCAGGGGTGGACCTGGAGGAGATGGCCGTCTGCGTTTCCGGGAACGAGAAAACCATGGAAATAATCCGCGGGAGAGAAGAGCCGGAGTGGCAGGGGTATGCGGCCACAGGGACCGAGCAGGGAATGTACCGGGAGATCAACTGTATCGTCGCCCGTGCAGAGTCTGACAGTATTAGAATGGTAACGGTTTTATACCCTCACGGCGCAGGGGAGGTCACGGCCTGCCGCGTTTACGGGGGTGAAAACATAGAGGATGGGGATATGGAGGTGGGTTTTTCCGATGGCCGCACGTATTCCTTCCAGGAAGCAGTAATGAGAAACGATCATAAAGGAGGAGAAGTATCATGAGAAAAAATGGGAAGAGAGCAGCGGCGCTGGGAATGGCCGCAGTGATGGCCGCAGCCGCATTATCGGGCTGCCAAAAAGGAAACGGCGGGCCGGCCGGCGGGACAGACCGCGCAGAAGGTGATACGACGGCGGCTGTGACGGAGGCGCAGGGCAGCGGAGACAACAAGCTGGTGGTTGCGATCCAGACAAACAGCTATGTGACGGATTACGATAACAACTACTTCACGAAATATCTGGAAGACAAGCTGGGGATTGAGATTGAGTTTTATCAGCTTCCGGCGGCTACGGATGAGGTCAGGACAAAGGTGTCCCTCATGGCCACCTCCAATGACAATCTGCCGGATGTGCTGATTGTGGATAATGCGCTGACACCGGAGACAATATTGGAATACGGCAGCAGCGGAGTGTTCCTGCCTTTAAACGAATATACAGAGGATGCTTCCAGGATGCCGAATTACAACGCAATCCCGGAAGAAGACAAGAAAGTGATGGAAGCGGCCCAGACGATGGCGGACGGTAACATGTACAGCTTATCCAAATATGAACCGGAGACCTGGAATGTGACGCCCAATCGTATGTTTATCAATAAAGCCTGGATCGACAAGCTGGGACTGACCATGCCGACGACAACGGATGAACTGAAAACCGTATTGAAGGCGTTCCATGATCAGGATCCCAACGGAAACGGCGTGCAGGATGAGATCGGCGCTTACGGCTATCAGGCAGGCGGCTACGGCCAGAATATCACGGCTGCGCTCATGAATTCCTTTGAATTCTGGAACGGCGGCAATTTAAACGGCGGCCTCGCTCTTGACAAGGACGGAAAGACTGTTATCGCTCCGTTTACGACGGAGGGCTGGAAGGCCGGATTGACTTACATGAACGATCTTTACAAGGAGGGCCTGCTCTCACCGGCCATCTTTACCGATGACGATACGCAGTTTAAGGCTACTTTAAACGAGGAAACCAATGTGGTGGGGCTGGTGTCCTTCGGCTCCCTCTCCAACTATCCGGATGCGGCAAACAACAGCAACTATCTGGAAATGGAGATTTTAAATCCGGTTAAGGGGCCGGACGGAACCAACTATACACCATATACAGAATACTCGCCAAACCAGGAATTCTTTATTTTTAATGGTTGTAAAAATGTAGATCTGGCTGTGAAACTGGCGGATGCGTTCTACGATCATGAGGCATCCACGGTAGCCAGATTCGGTGAAAAGGGTGTTGATTATACCGAAGACCCGGCGGAACTGGAGAAGATGAACAATGCCTATGTGGCGGCCGGCTTCTACGACAAGGTGACGCTGGCTTATATCTCCAACTACTGGCTGGAGCCGGCAGCAAAGACATGGCACGGCGTATCACCGAGATATGCGAGCCTTGCGGAAATGAACACGGTTGCAAACGGCATGGTAACGTACAACCCGGAAGACAAGACACAGCTAAATGCCAAGAGCTATGAGTATTATTTTGACAAGCATCCGGAGAAGGTTCTCCCGCTTCTTCACTATACCGAGGATGAGGCAGGACAGATTCAGGAAGCCCTTTCTAACATACCAACTTATGTAAACCAGACAATGGCAGAGTTTATCACCGGGGCAAGAGATATTGAGAGCGGATGGGATGCTTATATGTCAGAACTAAAGGGAATGGGCCTCGACGAGTGGCAAAAGTGCGCGCAGGCGGCCTATGACCGTTCTGTGGAATAGAGAGGAACCCGGAGGAATTTATTGTGGCAGGAAACAGAAAAGACAGCCCGGTTGCGGGCAAAAGAGATTTGAAGAGACAGATTCTCGCCAGATGGCAGCTGTATCTGCTGCTGTTGCTGCCGCTCATCTACATAGCGGTATTTGCATACGTCCCCATGGGCGGGCTGGTGATCGCGTTTAAGAAATATAATGTGAGGCAGGGAATCTGGGGCAGCGCATGGGTGGGACTTGACAACTTTGTCAAGTTCTTCACCTCATACAAATTCCCGATCATCATGAAAAATACGCTGATGATCTCCTTATACAGCCTCGCGGTGTCATTTCCAATTCCCATTATCTTCGCGCTGCTGTTGAATGCAATGCTGGGAAAGCGGTATAAGAAGGCGATCCAGACGATCACGTATGTGCCGTATTTTATCTCGACCGTAGTCATGGTGGGACTGATTTTCCAGGTACTGAACAACCGGAGCGGAATCTATGGGAGCCTTTATACGATGTTTACCAACCGGACGGCGCCGAATATTCTGGCGGACGGGAAGCTGTTTAAGCACATCTACGTCTGGTCGGGGGTATGGCAGAGCACGGGCTACAGTGCGATTATTTATATTGCTGCGCTGGCCGGTGTGGACCAGTCCCTTCATGAGGCGGCTGAGATTGACGGGGCAAGCAGGTTCCAGCGGCTGCTCTACATCGACGTTCCAACCATACTCCCTACCGCCAGCATTATGCTGATTCTGGCAGTTGGCAACATCATGAATGTGGGATTTGAGAAAGTCCTGCTGATGCAGAATAATCTGAATCTGAATTACAGTGAAATTATATCGACCTATGTATACAAGGTGGGACTCGCCAGCGGAATCAATGATTTCTCGCTATCGACGGCCATCAGTATGTTTAACTCGGTGATCAACTTTATCCTTCTGATGATAGCAAACTGGGGGAGCAAGAAGCTGAGCGGCAATGGGATCTTTTAAGGAGGGCAAAAATGCGAAAATTTAAGAATTACAGTCTGAATGACAAAGTGTTTTACGTTGTGATTACGGCTCTCCTGACGATTTTCTTTGTCCTTGTGCTGTATCCCTGTGTCTATGTGATCAGCGCGTCATTTTCGTCCGGCACCGCAGTGCAGAGCGGCAAGGTGGTTCTGTTTCCGGTGGATTTCAGTCTTGAGGGGTATAAGACCGTGTTTCATACGAAGACGGTGTGGACGGGATTCCGTAACTCCCTGTTTTACACGTTTGTGGGGACGGCAGTCAATATTATCATGACTCTGACGGCGGCTTACTGCCTGTCCAGGGACGATCTTCCGGGGCGGAACGCGATCATGCTGGTCTTTACATTTACCATGTTCTTTAACGGCGGTATGATTACGTCGTACATACTCGTGCAGAAGCTGCATTTGCTGAATACGGTGTGGTCGCTGCTGCTTCCGGGGGCGATCGGGGTCTACAACCTGATTATAGCAAAGACATTTATCCAGAATTCGATTCCCGGAGAGCTGCTGGAGGCAGCCAGAATAGACGGCTGCTCGGATTTCATGTATTTTATCCGGATCGTCCTGCCGCTCTCGAAGGCGATCGTGGCGGTGCTGGTGCTGTTCTACGGCGTGGGCCACTGGAATGCCTACTTCAATGCCATGATCTATCTTCATGACAAGGCACTGTACCCGCTGACCCTGTTTTTGCGGGAGATCTTGATGGCGGATCAGATCGATCCCTCCACTGTGACGGATCCGGAGCTGCAGGCACAGCTCGCCCAGGCGGCGGGCGTAATCAAGTACGCGCTGATCGTGGTGAGCATGGTTCCCGTGCTTGTGATTTATCCGTTTATTCAAAAATACTTTGTAAAGGGCGTTATGATTGGATCGGTGAAAGGTTGACGGAGGAGACGAAAATATGACAGAACAATTACCATTAAAGGAAGAGGAGCTGGCATGGGCCGGCGAAACTCTGAAGAGGGCAGAAGAGAAGCTTAAGAAGGTGAGCGGACGCTCCGCCCACAAGATCCCGTATACGACCGTTGACGGCGTCCATGACGACCGGTCGGGGGATGACCAGATAGACTGGTGGACCAATGGATTCTGGGGAGGCATGATGTGGCAGCTGTACGCTCTGACCCAGGACGAGGAATATATGAAAATCGCCGTGGAAACGGAAGAAAAGATGGACAGAAACTTGATGTGCGCGGAAGGGCTGACCCATGACAATGGATTTAAGTGGCTTCTGACCTCCGTCGCCGATTACCGGCTGACCGGTGACGGGAAGTCGAAAAACCGCAGTATGCTGGCCGCCTGTAACCTGGCGGGCCGCTACAATCCGCGGGGCAGGTTCTTACGGGCCTGGAATGACGGGATGGGGTATCGGCAGGAAGACAACCGCGGCTGGGCCATCATCGACTGCATGATGAACCTTCCCCTGCTTTACTGGGCTTTTGAGGAGACGAAGGACCCGAGATTCTATGAGATCGCCGTGGATCACGCGGATACTGCGATGAATGCATTTGTCAGGGCTGACGGGTCTGTCCGTCATATCGTGGAATTCAATCCTGAGACGGGTGAGATGGTCAGAGACTACGGAGGCCAGGGATATGGCGAAGGCTCTTCCTGGACGAGAGGCCAGACGTGGGGCTTATACGGATTTGTCCTGAGCTACTTACACACGAATGACAGAAAGTATCTCGACACCGCCAAGAGAATCGCCAACTACTTTATCGCCAATATTCCGGAGAGCAATCTGATTCCGGTGGATTTCCGGCAGCCGGAGGACTGCGGGCTGGAAGACTCCACCGCCGCCGCCATCGGCGCCTGCGGGCTTATTGAGATTGCAAAGCAGGAAAAGGGCCGGGAAAGCCGTGTCTATTTGCAGGCGGCGCTTCGCCTTTTGAGAACGCTTGCTTCGGAGCGGTGCAATTGGAATGAGGAAGAAGATCAGCTGCTGGAGAAATGTACGGCGGCCTACCACGACACGGAACATGAATTTTCGATTATATATGGAGATTACTACTTTCTGGAGGCGTTGATGAAGCTTGCGGGGAAAGAGGTTTTTCTGTGGTAGTGTAGTGGATATGTAAATAGCCTGCTGCTTACGGTTAGGAGAAAACGTAAAAAGTACGGCGGAGAAACGGAATAATCTGTTTCTCCGCCGTACTTTTTGGATAACAAGATTAATCGAATAGCACCAGATTAATAAATGCCTGGAAACTCTCGCTCTGAAATTTATCTTTATTAAATACTACATGGTTCATACAGCTGACATCAAATTCCTTTACGTCTATCTCCACAATCTCCCCGCGCTGAATGTAGGGGTCTGCAAAGATTCGGGGAACAACGCCGATTCCCAGGTTCTCACGGGCGGCCTGGACGATTACGTCGGAATTGGTGCTGGACCACAGCGGCGCGGCGGTTAAGTTGTGCAGAGTCAGGGCGCAGTCGAAGGCGTCTCTGATCGTGCAGCCCTCCTCGCGCAGGATGAGAGGCTCTTCCACGAGGCGTTCCAGGGATACGGGCTGGCTGGCCAGGCGGGCGAATGGATGGTCGGGCGCGCAGATGACGGCCAGCGGATAGGAGGAAAATGGAATTTTCTCCAGCTGTTCGTTGGGCACGACGCCCTCGATCAGACCGATATCCAGCTCATTTTTCAGCAGCAGCTGTGCAATCTCTTTGGAATTATTTACCGTGACCTTGACGACGGACTCCGGATTGCTTTTCATAAAACGGGAAATAACTCCGGGCAGCAGGAAGCTGGCCAGAGTCACACAGGAGCCGATCCGAAGAGGAGTCTGGCGGTTTAAGGAGCCGGAACAGGTTTCAAGATCGTGATAGAGCTCCAGAAGCGGTATCACTTTAGAGAGATAGAATTTGCCGTTCTCATTGATGACGATTTTCCTGGAAACGCGGTCGAAGAGAGAGGCGCCTACGGATTCCTCCAGTTCATTGATCGCGTGGGAAATAGCCGGCTGCGTCATGGACAGCGTTTTCGCCGCTCCAGTAATACTGCCCTCTTCACAGACGGTTTTGAAGATAGTAAGATGTCTTAAATTCATGATCAGGATCCCTTCCATTACCAATACAACATATGATAATAGATATTATATCATTCTGATAATGAATTGAACAGGGATTTTTGTCCTTTTTTAAAAAATAATGTCGAAAATCAGTACGGACAATCAGAGGTCCAGCAGCATGAGATGCTCATCTGCGTAGCTGCCATCCCGGTATTTAAAGGAATGGGGGCGGGTGCCGTAGATGCGGAAGCCATATTTTTCATAAAGGGCGATCGCACGCTTATTTTCGCAGACAACCTCCAGCTCGATCATCTCCAGCCCCATTTCTCCGGCACATGTTATGATGGCCGACAGAAGCAGGGAGCCGATTCCCAGGCCCCAGTACTCTTTCCGGATGGATATGCCGAAGGTCGCGCGGTGGCGGTACCGTTCCCTCTGGGCGATAGGGCTTAAGCCGGCATTGGCGATGATGGTTCCGTCCACAACGGCACAAATCATTAAGTCTGCGGGACTGCTCAGCGTGGACTCCAGAAATTTTTCTTCCCGCAGGGTGGGCATGGTAATTTCATCGGAGTACCGGGCCATGAAGTCTGTCTCGTCTGAGGTGGCCTTCATCAGATGAAGGATGGCGGCCGCGTCGGCGGGAAGAGGACTTCTTAAGTGGCAGAGAACGCCGTTTTTCAGTGTGTGGTCTTTGGGTTTGTATCTCATGGACAGAGCCTCCTGATAATAATGAATAGTTAGTGCCTCCCGGCGTAAATACCAGTGCTGGTTTATGAAAATCCCTCCGATACCGTGAGAGGACCCGCGGTTCGGAGGGATTGCAGTAGCAGCAGTCAGATTACGTTTCGCTGAAGGCCGGTGAGGGAAGGCCGTTGAGTGAAGCTCTCCCTTAGAGACGGGCAGCGATTGCTTTGATGAAATCCTCACTGTTTAATACGGTAGGATTCGGTATGGTGGTGATGAGTGCCAGATCCTTTGTCATCTCACCGCTTTCGATGGTATCTATGGTGGCTTTTTCCAGTTTGTCTGCAAAATCCATCAGGTCGTTGTTGCCGTCTAACTCTCCGCGCTTTCTCAAAGCACCGGTCCAGGCGAAAATGGTGGCCACCGAGTTGGTGGAGGTCTCTTCTCCCTTTAAGTGCTTGTAATAGTGGCGCTGTACGGTTCCATGGGCGGCCTCATATTCGTAATCGCCATCCGGAGATACGAGAACAGAGGTCATCATGGCGAGAGAGCCAAATGCGGAAGAAACCATATCGCTCATAACGTCGCCGTCATAATTCTTGCAGGCCCAGATATAGCCGCCTTCGGACTTCATGACACGGGCGACCGCATCGTCGATCAGAGTATAGAAGTAAGTGATTCCGGCTTCCTCAAACTTAGCAGCATACTCTGCGTCAAAAATATCCTGGAAAATATCCTTGAAGGTGTGATCGTATTTTTTGGAAATGGTGTCCTTGGTGGCAAACCATAAATCCTGTTTCGTATCCAGAGCGTAGTTGAAACAGCTTCTGGCAAAGCTTTCTATGGAATTATTTAAGTTGTGCATGCCCTGTACAATACCGGCGCCTGCGAAATTATGTACCAGTTCACGGGTCTCACTTCCGTCTTCTGCCGTATAGACTAACTCGACTTTCCCGGCTCCCGGAATCTTCATCTCGGAACCCTTATATACGTCGCCGTAAGCATGCCTTGCAATGGTGATCGGCTTTTTCCAGTTCTTTACACACGGTTCGATTCCCTTAACCACAATCGGAGCACGGAATACGGTGCCATCCAGGATCGCACGGATCGTGCCGTTGGGGCTCTTCCACATCTCTTTTAAGTTGTACTCTTTTACACGGGCGGCATTGGGGGTGATGGTGGCACATTTGACTGCAACCTTATATTTTTTAGTGGCGTTGGCGGAATCGACGGTGACCTGATCGTCTGTTTCGTCGCGGTATTCCAGGCCGAGATCGTAGTATTCTGTTTTTAAGTCAATGTAGGGAAGCAGTAAATGATCTTTGATCATCTTCCAGAGAATCCTGGTCATCTCGTCGCCGTCCATCTCGACGATGGGGGTTGTCATCTTAATCTTATCCATGTGTCTGTTCCTCCTTGTTATGAACATCATCGTGTAACCTATAGTATACGACGAATTAAGGATTCGCACAAGACTGTCTATGTAAATTTATCCAGCCATTTTTTCAAATTATACACGGTTTTCGGGTCGATGAAATGCTCTACTTTCTCGGCCTGTTCCAGTTCATCGGTGGTTTCATTAATATAGCAGAAGAAATTCTGCAGCACCGTATGGCGGAACAGGAGATAGCGTCCAAGCTGAAGACCCGCCTCGGTCAGTGTGACCGTACCGTATTTTTCGAACCTCACAAGCCCGCTGCTGCGTAAGTTTCCGGCCATTTTTGAGGCGGATGAAGGCCGGACATGAAGGCATTTGGCGAGGTCTCCGATCCGGACCGGAGTGCCGTCCTGACTGAGGCGGCAGATCATTTCCAAATAGTCCTCCATGGAGTAGGTGATCTGAACGTGTTCCAGCAGGGAATAGCCTTTTAATGTATAAAAATTATCTTCCTGGTCCATTTGTTACCTCCTTGTCGGTATCCGCATATCAGTTTAGTATATTCCGGCGGAGAATGATCTATGACAGGCCTGGGGAAGAGCTTCTTAATCATTGCGGTCAGGGAAACTGACCTGCTGTCTGAAAAAATGCAAAAATCCTGCGGAACCACTGTACCAGCCTTCGCATATGTTAGGATATGGAAACATTTTCGGAGGTAAATTTTAATGACAGAAGTAATCCAGTTAACCGATTTAAAAAAGGGCCAGAAGGCAGTTATATCCGAGCTGGCCGTTTTTGATGATATGAGACGACGTCTTCAGGACATCGGTCTGATTGAAGGAACCGTAGTGGAGTGTGTGGGGAAGAGCCCTCTGGGAGACCCCTGCGCTTATGTGATCCGCGGGGCCGTCATTGCGCTGAGGAGTGAAGACTCCGGACGTGTGATGGTATGCAGGATGGAGCCGGGATACCGGAAAGCAAAAGCGGAGAAGAATCCAGACATGGTTTCGGCCGCAGATACTGCCTCGATCTGTGAGGGCAAGTCAGAACAGGAGGAAACGGAGGACGTAATATGGGGTTAAGCAGAGATTCTGTCGGAATCAAGTCCGTAGACTGCGGGCTGGAAATCAGGAAGCGCCAGGAAGACGATAAGGTGATCGCCCTGGCCGGCAACCCGAATGTGGGAAAGAGTACCGTATTTAATGAAATGACAGGGATGAATCAGCATACCGGAAACTGGCCCGGAAAAACGGTGGCAAACGCCCAGGGCTATGCAAACGATGGAGAGCAGGGATATGTTATGGTGGATATCCCTGGCTGTTACTCTCTGATGGCTCATTCCTCAGAGGAAGAGGTGGCAAGAGATTTTATCTGCTTTGAAAATCCGGACGCAGTTATCGTTGTCTGTGATGCCACCTGTCTGGAACGAAATTTAAATCTGGTGCTCCAGATTCTGGAGGCCAACCGGCGGGCGGTGGTCTGCGTCAATCTCATGGATGAGGCTAAGAAAAAATCGATCTCTATCCGTTTCGATGTCCTGGAGGAGCGCCTGGGGGTGCCCGTCATCGGAACTGCGGCCAGGAGCGGAAAAGGACTGGAACAGATTTATGAAGGCCTGAAACACGTGCTGGAGCTGAACAAGAGGCTGGAGAGCGCCCGAAACATGGAAGTGGTGGAGGGCGAATATGCTGAGACGGAAGCTGTGGATGTGGAAGGCGTGGAAATGGAAGCAGAAGACGTGGAAATGGAAGCAGAAGACGTTGAAATGGAGGCAGAAGTTGAAGCGGAAGGCGTGGAAAAGGAAGCCGTAGCAGAAGCGGCAGAATCTGTAAAGGAAACAGAAGCGGAAGCAAAAAACATAGCAGCAAGAGATATAGAAGCAAGTAATATGGAAGCAGCGGAATCAGAGGCTGAAAACGTAAAAGACATAGAAAGCGAAGTTCGAAAAACAGCAGAGAAGGCGGCAGACAGACGATTCGATGAAAATCCGGCGCCGCGGATTCTTATCCGGTATCCGGAATACATCGAGGCGGCCATCGCCCGGCTCACACCTGTGGTAAGGAAGACGGCTGGCGATGGCGTCAATATCCGCTGGCTCTGCGCACGGCTCCTGGACTCCAACGAGAACCTGATGGAAGCCGTCCGCAAATATCTCACTCCCGTGGCAGAATCACTGGAAGTAAGCTCCCTTCTGGCGGAAATCCGGGAAGAGTGGAAGGAACGGGGTATCACACAGAAGCGCGTAAGTGATGACATGGCATCAGTCTTTGTACGAAAAGCAGAGTTTATCTGCCGGGGAGCGGTGGTGTACGAGAATCAGAAGTATGATAAAAAGGATCGTCTTCTGGACCGTCTGTTTACAAGCAAAGCAACCGGATTTCCCATTATGTTTCTGATTCTTTTAGGCGTTTTCTGGCTGACGATTACAGGAGCCAACTATCCGTCCGAACTTTTGAGCACAGGCTTATTCTGGGTGGAAGACCGGATCAGCGAGCTGTTTCTCGCCATCGGTATGCCAGTGCTTTTAAATGATCTCCTCGTTCATGGCGTTTACCGGGTTCTGGCATGGGTAATATCGGTTATGCTGCCTCCAATGGCAATCTTTTTCCCGTTGTTTACGCTGCTGGAAGACTTCGGTTACCTTCCAAGAGTTGCATTTAACCTGGACCGGTGCTTCAAACGGTGTGCCGCCTGCGGAAAACAGGCACTGACCATGTGCATGGGCTTTGGCTGCAATGCCGCCGGAATCATCGGATGCCGTATTATCGATTCTCCGAGGGAGCGGCTGATCGCCATGATTACCAATAACTTCGTGCCCTGTAACGGACGTTTCCCGACGATGATCGCCATTATTACCATGTTTTTCGTAGGAAGCGCTGCCGGGGCATTCTCCTCAGTCCTGTCTGCTGCAATTCTGGCGGGAGTCATCGTTCTGGGAGTGCTCATGACACTTCTGATCTCGAAGATTCTGTCCGCCACGGTATTAAAAGGCGTTCCTTCTTCCTTCACGCTGGAGCTGCCGCCATACCGGAAGCCGCAGATCGGAAAAGTCATCGTACGCTCGATTTTTGACAGAACCCTGTTCGTCCTGGGCCGTGCCATCGTAGTCGCAGCACCGGCGGGACTCATCATCTGGCTGATGGCCAATATTTCCGTGGGCGATGCGACACTCCTTGCACACTGCTCCGGATTTCTGGATCCGTTTGCCCAGGTCATCGGAATGGACGGCGTCATACTGCTGGCCTTTATCCTTGGATTCCCGGCAAATGAGATCGTAGTGCCGATCATCATCATGGCCTATATGGCAGAGGGAAGTCTGCTGGATATCAGCGATCTGTCAGTACTAAGAGATCTTCTGGTGAGCCACGGCTGGACCTGGATCACGGCTGTCAGCACCATGCTGTTCTCCCTGATGCACTGGCCCTGTTCCACCACCTGTCTTACAATAAAAAAAGAGACCCAGAGTGTGAAGTGGACGGTTGCTTCCTTCCTGGTTCCTACGGTTACGGGAATTGTTGTATGCTTTTTGTTCACGACTATAGCAAGAGCGTTTTTGTAGGAGAGCAGAATTCCAGGCCGCGTCCCATATGTCTGACAATATGGGACGCGGCCTGAATATTTGTTAAATCCCGCTTTTCTTCTCCGCCTCCCGGTATTCTCCCGGTGTCATATCCTCGTATTTTTTAAAGATCTTCGAAAAGTAGTAGGAGTAGCTGAAGCCTGTCTGCTCCGCAATGTCCTTGATGGACAGGTCGGTCTCAGACAGCAGCTTTTTGGATAATTCCACTTTCTTACGGTTTACATAATCATTAAAGTTGTAACCGGTTCTCTCCTTGATAATCTGGCTGATGTAGAAACGGTTGTAGTTGAAATGTTCCGTCAGATCGACCATCTGCAGATTTTCCGTGAAATGGTCGTTGATGTAAGCGATGATCTCCGGATCATCAGAGGTGCAGGACAGGCGTTCCACAGAGCTGATGATTTTACATACCATGTCCGTAATTTCTGCTTCAATTTTATCCAGATCATAGATGCCGTCCATATATGGAGCGGGCATCTTTGAAATAGGAAAGTCTCCGATATCCAGCTTATTTTCATAAATCACCCCATAGAGACTGGAGAGAAGCTGAAAAAAGACGAAGGTGATCTCCTGTTTTTTCAAATGGCGGTACTGCTTCAGCTCCACGAAGATAGCGTGAAGTGCTTCCAGGCTCTCTTCGTACAGCCCGAGACTGACAAAATGGGTGAAACGCCGTTCTTTTTCATAGGGATATTCAAAGGCGCTTCCTACATTTTTCTGAATCTGATAGATGTTAATTACGGGAGAGTCGAATGTGGTGACGAAGTTCAGCGCCGTGACCGAGTCCGCATAGCTCTTATAGAGCAGCTGAATCTTGGTGACGAAACGGCCAATGCCGATATTGGTCTGAACATTTGTCTGCTGACGGATTCCACGGCAGAGATTTTCGGCAAATTCGGCCGCGGCTCCTATTTTCGTTTCTTCCTCCTCATCTCCAGGTAAGTGAAGCGCAATGCTGATTGCATCCTTTTCCGTTTCGGCGTAGAAGCCGGAGGCCGATTCCGAAAACAGCTGGCTTAAGACGGATAGTGTCTTCAGCTTGACCTGCCATTTCTCTTCTTCCGTATACTGGTTTACAGCCGGTTTCAGCGTCATTACGATATAGTTCTCCAGCTTTAAATAGATATCCTGATAGCGCAGCTTTTCCAGCATCTCGTCCAGAGACCAGTCCGGAAGCGTTATGATTTCCGTTAAAAGGTGATTCCGGTAGATAGGAAGTGCTTCTTTTAAATGAACTCTCATCGTCTGATTTTCTATTTTCATACGCCCAATGTAATTGTCAAGGGCTTCAAATTCTCCAGTCTGGGCCGGCTCCGATGAGATAATAGACGAAAGAATCCTTCGGAGCGGACGGAACAGGCGAAGAAATGCATACAGGATAATGGCAAGTGCAGCCAGAAACAGAGTGGCGACAAACAGTATATAATAGATATCGAGGCCTGCGAAGAGGACGGACGGAGCAGGGGTTTCAAAGAGATAGAGGAGTCCTGTATTTTCGCTGATGAGCTTTGTCACGACCGTCTGATCGAGGAGGACAGTACTCTCACTGGATGAGGGCAGTGTTCCCTCTCCCCAGATACACGTGCCCTGACTGTCGAACATGGACAGCTGTTCACTGCCGGATACACAGTATTTGCGTACCAGCTCCTCCGAGACAACTCTGGAGAAGTTGATATTGACCACGAGACAGCTCTGAGAGTAGCCGTCGGAGGAAGGAACCTTCATGACGATTGAGGATATATTCTGTCCTCCGAGCACATGGGGGGTGGAGCGGCTGTACAGTGTGCGCAGACTGGTTCGTTTGTCCTGTGACAGCATATCGTTAATGGGAACGGGATCGAAGAAGCGGTCAAAGGGCATAGCGCCCATGGCGGTTGACAAAACCGTCTGATAATTGGGCAGATAGAGATAGACCGAATCAAAGTATTCATTGACTGGAAGCATGGAGGAGAGGTAGGACATGAGCGCAGTTTTGTGCTCAAAGGAATTGTCATATGTCTCCACAATGCGGATGAATTCCCGGTTGTTATGTACCATGTTCCAGCAGGCCGTACGCATGAGATCCATGGAAGCGTCAAATTCCCGTGAGATTTGCAGAGCTGTATTGTAATTATCCTTTTTCAGCTGCTCCGTATAGAGCTGCTGAGCCCGGTGGTTGTAAAGCAGCAGATTGAGGATGAGAATAAGGCATAGGGTCAGAGTCAGCAAAAGTACAAACTGTTTCTGCGCAGATTTTCTGGACGAAAAAGACTGATGCTTCATGGAAACTCCCCCCGTTTCTGATGAATAAAACTGTAGCTTTTCTCTGTGATTCTGTGCCTGAATTATATCATTTGGGGGAATAAAAGTAAACATTCCCACAGGCATGAAAAATGGATATAAATATAGAAAACATCGGTTTCACGGGGAAAATTGGCGGAGTAATAGATTTGTGAATCACATTTTTATTCATTGTCCGGCTGTGTAAGACGGCCTGGCGGAGGTAATAGTTTTGTCAATTGCACTTTTTATTATATACATTTGAGCGGCAGGGGCTTAAGATGAAATTGCCAGCCATGGACAAGGCATTTCGTTTTAATCACAATCTGTATTGTTAAGGAGGAAGGGGCAATGAAGTTAATGACAAGCCCCCGGCCGGAAAACAGAGTCAGAAGCACATGCAGTTATATCTGGAGAAACAAGTATCTGTATCTGCTGATGCTGCCGGGAATCGTACTGTTACTGGTGTTTAAATATGCACCAATGTATGGAATCCTGATGGCGTTTAAAGACTTCAGTTTCCGGGACGGGATATTAGGAAGCCCTTGGAATGACTTTGCACATTTTAAAAGGCTGTTCGCTTCACCGGATTTTTATAATGTATTAAAAAATTCTATTGTATTGAATCTGTTAAAAATAGTATTTTGTTTTCCGGTACCAATCATTCTTGCAATCATGCTGAATGAAATCCGCTATAAGAGATTTAAGAAGATTACACAGACCGCAGTCTATCTTCCATACTTTATATCCTGGGTGGTTCTGGTATCGATAACCACAAACCTGCTGTCTACCAACGGGGGCCTGGTAAATGAACTGCTCAAAAGTCTGGGGATAGAGCCGATCATGTTTCTGGGGAAAAGTGAATGGTTTCGCCCCCTCATCGTGATCACTACTATATGGAAGGACACGGGCTGGAATACCATCGTGTATCTGGCTGCTTTGACGGCCATCGACCAGTCTCTTTACGAGGCGGCCATGGTAGATGGGGCGTCGCATTTTCAGAGAATCCTCCATATTACACTGCCGGGAATCGCGGCGACCATCGTCGTGCTTCTGATCCTTACGGTCGGCAAGGCTATGGAAAATGGATTTGAGCAGATGTTTCTGTTTCAGAATTCGGTTAACATGCAGGTATCCGATGTGTTTGAGACGTATACCTACCGGGTGGGCATGGTGATGGGGGAATTTGCATATGCCACCGCTGTCGGCCTGTTCAAAGCAATTGTCGGTTTCATTCTGGTCGTGGGTTCCAATAAACTGGCCAATATGATGGGACAGAAAGGAATCTATTGAAAGGGGGAATGACATGTGGTGAAAAGAAAAAAACTGAAGGGCTTTTCCATGTATGATTTTGTAATCTGCCTGTTTGTGCTGGTATTTGCAATCCTCTGTATCCTTCCGTTCTGGTATACATTTACATATTCCATCACGCCGTATGCGGATTATCTGAAAAATCCGGTCAGTCTGATGCCGAGAAATGTAACGATGGAAGCGTATGCGGAAGCACTTGGATTTCCGCTGTTGACTACGGGCTTTATAAATTCTATCTTTATTGTACTGGTGGGGTCCGTGCTCCAGGTACTGGTTTTGGTGATGACGGCGTATCCTCTTACGAAAAAGAATTTAAAGGGAACGAAAGCCGTGATGCTGCTGTATATCTTTACCATGTTTTTCTCGGGAGGAATCATACCGGAGTATTTCGTCATGCAGAAGCTTCATCTGATTAACTCGCTGTGGGCGCTGATTCTCTCTTCCGTAAATGGGGCCTATTCCATCATACTGATGAAGAACTTTTTGAGCAGTATCTCGGAGAGCCTGACGGAGGCGGCTACAATTGACGGGGCCAATGATTTCCAGACGTTGTTTCACATCGTGCTCCCGCTGTCCAAACCAGCGATTGCCACAATGTTTCTGATGTACGCGGTGGTCAACTGGAATGAGTTTTTCAAGGCGATTATCTATACGACGAAACGGTCGGTATGGCCCCTGCAGCTGGTTCTGCGGGAGATGATTTTGGAAGGAAATATGTCGGAAATGATGGCGGCTAATGAACGGACGGTATTTCCGTTCAGCTTACAGATGGCTACGGTGATGCTGAGCATCATCCCAATTATCTGTATGTATCCGTTTTTGCAGCGTTACTTTGTATCCGGGCTCACAATGGGGGCAGTAAAAGAATAAGAATGGAGAAGGAGAAGCAGATGATGAATGATAAAAAAATGAACAGAAAAATGAATGGTAAAAAGAGTTTAAAGGGAAGTATGAAGAAGGCGGGCTGTTTAACGATGGCGGCGGTGCTGGCGGTATCCGTTTCCGCCTGCGGCAAAAAGGAGACGGAGATGGCCGGAAATGCAGAGGCGCCGGCGACCATCCGGATCGTGACCAGTGTGGATGCACAGTTCCAGGTGGATAATAATCCTGTTATTGATGCCATCGAAAAAGCGGCCAATGTCAATCTGGAGATCGAAGTTCCGCCGATTAATAATTATCTGGACAGGCTGAATGTGATCATGGCTTCCGGAGAACTGCCGGATATTGTCTTCCTCCAGGAAACCACAGACTCATCCTTTTATAAATGGGCGGACGACGGACTATTGATTCCGCTCGATGAGTATTTGCCTGATCTTCCCAATGTCACGGCCAATACGACGGAGGACCAGCTGAAGGCGGGGGTTGTCCCCACTTCCGGGAAACTGTACGCATTTCCGCGGCCTCACGCGGAGAACTTCAATGGAGCGGTGATCCGCCAGGACTGGCTGGATAAGCTGGGATTGGAGATGCCGGAGACAATAGAGGAGTTTGAAAAGGTGGCGACGGCGTTTACCTTTGGGGATCCGGACGGAGACGGACAGGACAATACATACGGTTTTTCCATGACAAATGTAAATGACAATTATAATTATAATAACCTTTCTGTGTTTTACAGTGCTTTCAACCTGCATAAGTCGTTTTGTCCGGATGAGAATGGAAAGGTAACGATAATCCAGGATCAGCCGGGATATTACGATATGATGGATTTCTTCCGCAGGATGTATGAGAAAGGAGTTTTGGATCCTGAGTGGTATACAAACCAGGGCTATGCGGAGACCGATAAGTTCAAATTTGGACAGACCGGAATCGATTCCCTGTACATCAAACCAGTCTCTCTATTCAGCACGGATGTGTATACGGGGACGAAAAGTGCATTTCCGGATTCCAGGCTTGGATTTATATATCCTTTGAAAAAGGATGAGAACTCACAGAGCTACTATGAGACGACCGCGTCAACCTGGGGCGGATATGCCATTTCCAGCAGCTGCAGTCAGATAGACCGTGTGCTTCAGTTTATCGACTGGTGTTATTCAGAAGAGGGACGGACCCTGATGAATATCGGTGTTCAGGGAATTACCTATGACAGCTTTACGACGACAGAGGATGGTACGCTGGCCAAAATTAACTATAAGGATGACCAGTATGAGAACAGCCTGAAGTACGTTTCCAAATACTTTACCTTTATTACGGCACTGGATGGCATGCGTCTGGTAGCCGTAGGTGATTCACCGGAAAATCAGGATGCCTACATAAATATGGAAACAACGTATCGGAACAATGTAGAAATGGCATATATTCCGACGATCCAGGTTCTGACTTCCTATTCCAATCTCATGAAGGATAATCCGGAACTGGGGTCCAAGCTGGATGAGGCATGCGCAAAATATATCATCGGAAACAGCACACGCGAGGAATTCGTGGACTACATAGAGAATACGTATGTTCCGGCATTCGCCGATGTGATTACCGAGATGCAGGACTATTATGACAGTAATTTAAAGTAGAGAGAGGAATGGGATGATGAAGAACATAAAGAGGGCATTTGAGTCCGCAGAACTGAAGGAGACGATTCTTCCTGATGCATATGCGCTTTCCAGAGAGCGTTTTCGTTACATAAGATTTAAAATTTCGCCGGAGGAATACCACAGACTGTCTGCGGTTCGTCTGACCATGGAGGTGGTCAGCGGCCGGAGCGTGGTGGTGCTGAACCAGTATCTGGGGACAGAGCCGGAGGAAGTAGAAGGACTGAACGCTGCGGTAACGTATCCGGCCGGCGCGTGTGAGGCAGGGGAAAATGCCTTCGCGTATAAAGGACAGGTGCGGATAAAAGAGATCGAATTGCTGTATGAAGAGGAGGCCGAAACTATAGCCGCTGACTATAAGCTGCAGGAAACTGCCTGGATTGCGGACAAGACGGATCCTCTGCTGGATGCCGCTCAGTTTCTCTTTAATATACAGATTAAGGGGCCGGGACAGTCGCCCTTTAAAGGGGCCTGCTGGACGCTTTACGATTACGATGACGAGTGTCCACGGCTGGTCAACTGGCTGTGGGACAATGCCGTGGTGGTGGCGTGCATGGCAGAGCTGATCAAAAGCGGCCTCTACCCGGAAAAAGAAGCGCAGTTTTTACAGTTTGCCAGAGAGGTCGGAGAAGAATTTCTGCGCACTCAGATCCTTGATGAGGGCAGCGAGGTCTATGGGGCTTTGACTGCCAGATGGGAGTATCCGGGGCATCCGGCACATTCCTATGACTGCTACTTAGGACCGAATGATGCTTCTTTTGCTGTTAAATGGGCATTGATTCCGCTTTATGAGCTGACCGGTGAGCAGCGGTATCTGGAAGCGTCCAGACTGGCACTGGATTGGGTAAAGAATTCCATCTATCTGCCGGACCGGGATTATCTGCCGTTGGATTACGATCTCACAGATGGTACCTGGGGAAATTACTCCATTATTGACACGGCGTTTATTCCGGAAGGATTTACGGAGTATGACCGCTTGAACTGTACCAATGAGTTTACGGAGGACAGCCGCTTTTTCATGGATCGTTTTATCCGCCAATACCGTCTGGACAATGGCTTTTACGGTCAGAATTATGATCCGGCCGCCGGGGTAGACGAGGTCATTTTTACAAGAGGGCTGGGCTGGACGATTGAGGGGCTGCTGGCAGCATACAGAGGGACGGAGGAAAAACGGTATTTAAAAGAAGCTGTCGAACTGGCGCTCCTGACCGCAAAAGAACAGAATGAGGATGGATCGTTCAGTTATATTCTGGGCTATCATGGAGTTCCTGAACAGAAGGACAGGGAGGGAACGGGGATCTGCGAGAAAGCTACGGCTATTCTGGCCTATCTGTTCTATGATATCTGCATGCTGGATCAATCACAGAAGGAGCTTCTGGAATCCGCGGACAGGGCGATGGTCTGGTGTGAAGCTAATATCCACAGAGGACCGGGTATGGGCTACGGTGGAATAAAGGCGGCAGGAATCAAATCCGGAATCACCTGTATGTCCTATTTGACGATTGCAACACAGTATGCCAACGCATTTTATATCCTTGCAAAGCTAAAAAGAACGGAGGCGCCATGGCTGAAAACAGAGTTATACAAATAGAAGTTCCGACAGAGCAGAATGCTGATTGGTATGAGCTGCGGATTTACAGCGGCCGCAATGAGCCGGTAGTGAAGGAGAGTGACACGTCCCCCCGTGATCCGGGGAGAAAGAGCCGGCTGTATGGGACTAAGTACGAGGGCATGTATAATTTTAACTATTTATTTCCGGTTGTGGATTTTGAATATGATGAGACGATGGAGGGAGTTCTCCTGTTTGAAGATGTTTTTTATGGGACCTGGGCGATGAACCCCATGTATCACAGAGAACAGCGTTTTCCCCTGTCATCTAAGGTCGTAGTGCCGGGCTGTTATCTGGAATGGTGGGAAAACATGTTCCATTACGATAATCCGCAGGCCAGGGTAACAGAATTCTACATGAGAAAAAGATATCCAACCGGAACAGAGATGATAAAAGAGGAGATCAGGCTTCTGAGCGATCAGTGGAAGGGACGCATGGCTGTATGGAAGGTCGTGGACGGCTCTGAGAGGCTTCTGTGGGAGACGGATTTTGACTTCGATACCGTCTATCAGGCAGAACCAGGGAACCGCGTCGGGAGGGATTCGGAAAGCGAAGTCCCGGTCCACCTGTCCAGAGAAATTCTTTTAACTGCCCTGGATGTTGATCTGGATTTCATAATGAAATCCCGGAACCGAAACCCGTATAGTGCGGTACCGGGAGGAACCTTTCTCTTTTACGATTACGATGCCAGGACGTTCCGCCAGAGAAACTGGCTCTGGACATTCGGCCCCACGATGCAGACGCTGCTGAGGGCCAGGGATATACCGGAGATGTCCGAAAAGTTCGGCTCAGACAGGCTTTTGGAAACAGCCGTTTCAATGGGGGATTTGTGCGTAAATAACCAGGAACTGAATCCCCAAAAGCCCAATTATGGGCTGCTCCTGTGCCGGATGGATCACGATACGGTCAACAACAGGCATGGCTATGAACTGAAATACTCCCCGCCGGACGGATTGTTCCAGGCCGGCTGGGGAATGATGCCTTTGTACCGTGCCACGGGTGATAAGCGCTATCTGGAATTCTGCAGGATCATGGCAGAAGCCACGGGGCGTCTGCTAGAACAGGATGTGATCATCCAGCAGGACTACTTTGCCGTGACGGAGAGCTGGAAGACAAACACCATGGATGAGGCGGGGTTTGGCATGGAGGGAATCGCAGAGCTGTATCTGGGCACCGGAGATCCCCGAATTGCAGAGATCGGCCGCAAATACATAGACCAGCTGATCCGGTATTTTGAGATGCCAGATGGCACATGGGCCCGCAATTATTTTCGGCACAGCCGGCTGGTGGAACCGCCGTTTGACTTAACGAGGGGCGCCGGCTGGGCCATGATGGGAATCTCATCCGCGGCTCGTATGGGACTGGGAGAGGAATACTTGGAAAAATGCCGCCGTATGGCTTCTGTTCTAATGAAGTATCAGAATGAAGACGGCAGCTGGTGGTATCGTTTCAGCGAGGCAGATCCGGTAAACGGAATCGCGGAGAAAGGGACTGCGGTGTGGACCGTGATGTTCTACCGGCTCTATAAAATGATGGGGGATACCCAATATCTGGAGACGGCCAGAAAGGGCCTCAGCTGGCTGATTAACAGCCAGTATAAAGGAGCAGACCGGGATGGACGCGGCGGAGTGCCGGTGTCGGGTCCCATGTCAGGAGTATCATACCGGCCGTTTTTCCGGATGGCGTGCCAGTATACCGCTGGATTTCTGGGATTGGCACTGATGGAAGAACTGAGCCTGGAGAGCCGGGATAATGAAAAAAAGGGGTGAGTGGAGATGCTGGCAGGACTGAAACAGAACCGTGCCTGGCTGGAGGAAGCCAGGCAAAAGCTTATAGAAAAGATGGCGTGGGTCAGCGATGTTTCCGCCGATAAAATTCCATATACTACGATAAATGGACGACACGACGACCGTTCGGACAATTCTGTCGATTGGGATATGGGAAATGGAATAAACTGGTGGACTAATGGCTTTTGGGGCGGTATTCAGTGGCTGATGTTTCAGGCGACAGGGGATGATCATTATGCCGCCATTGCACGTAAAACGGAGGCGAAGCTGGACCGGTGTTTTGAACTGTACGAAGGGCTTCACCATGATACAGGCTTTATGTGGCTGCCCACCGCGGTGGCGGATTACCGCCTGACCGGAGATCCGCTATCTCGAAGGCGTGGGCTGCATGCCGCTAATCTGCTGGCCGGAAGGATTAACTTAAATGGAGGGTATATCCGGGCATGGAATGAGAGCTCCTTTGGCGGGAATGCGGCAGGACTCGCTATCATTGACTGTATGATGAATATTCCGCTTCTTTACTGGGCTTCAGAGGAGCTTGAAGATCCCAGATACCGCAGTGTGGCCATGCTTCACGCGGACACAGTACTGCGGACCTTTTTCAGACCGGATGGCTCCTGCAGCCATATCGTGGAATTTGATCCGGTGACGGGGCGAAAGGTGAGGGCACATGGGGGCCAGGGCCTTCGGGAAGACTCTTCCTGGACGAGAGGTCAGGGCTGGGCGATCTACGGATTTGCCATCAGTGCGCGCCATACCGGGGAAGCACGGTATTTGCAGGCGGCCAGAAAAACGGCGGATTACTTTATCCGCAGGATACCAGAAAGCGGTCTGATCCCTGTGGATTTTGAACAACCGGAGGTTCCGGCTTGGGAGGATTGCGCAGCGGCAGTTATCGCAGCCAGTGGGATGATCGAGATCGCGGAACAGCTGGAGGAAAAAGACGGTGAACCGTATTTGCAGCAGGCACTCAGGCTGTTGAAAACTTTGTATGAGCAACGATGCAACTGGAGCAGGGAAGAGGAATGTATACTAGAAAACTGTACGGCCGCCTACCATGGGAGTGAGCACCACATCCATATGATCTATGGAGATTATTTCTTCATGGAGGCAGTGTTCCGCCTGTGCGGACCGATCGTTTCAATATGGTGATTCCGTGTGGTGTGATAACCGAGGATAAACGGGCAGAAGCCCCCGTGCCGCGAAGAAGCGGCATGGGGGCTTCTGCCGTATTCCGTTAAGACGTACGTGACACGCGGATAAATTGGAAAATTCCGCAAATCGTTTCCCGGAATAAATTGACTTCTGCCATGGAACAATGATATAATTTTTACTTAATGAGCAAAAGGAGACAGGACATGGGAGATGACGGAATTCGCCTGAATAAATTCTTAAGCGGTGCTGGAATCTGCTCCAGAAGGGAAGCAGACCGGCTGATAGAAGAAGGTAAGGTAACGGTCGGCGGAAGAACCGCCGTTCCGGGACAGAAGATAAAAAATGGAGAAACAGTTGTCTGTAATGGACGGACAATTGCGGCAGGAACAAAGGGCGCCGAGGAGAAACCGGACCGGGTGCTCTTAGCGGTGCATAAGCCGTGCGGAATCGTCTGCACCACCTCGGACAAGGACCGTGCTCCCAACATTGTGGACATGGTGGACTGCCCTGTGCGGATTTATCCGGTGGGCCGGCTCGATAAGGATTCGGAAGGGCTGATTCTGATGACCAACCAGGGCGATTTGGTAAACCGTATGATGCGCGGCAGCAGCGGCCATGAGAAAGAGTATCTTGTGTGGATAGACCGGCCGGTGAAACCGGAATTTATTCAGAAGATGAAAAAGGGAGTCTTTCTTCCGGAGCTGGATGTGACGACAAAGCCGTGTTTCGCAGAGATGACGGGAGAAAAATCGTTCCGTATTATACTGACCCAGGGACTGAACCGCCAGATCCGCAGGATGTGCGAGCAGCTGGGCTGCAAGGTGCGGAAACTGAAGCGTGTCAGAATCATGAATATAGAGCTGGGTGATCTAAAGGCAGGCGAATCCCGGCCAGTGTCAAAGAAGGAATATGCGGAGCTGATGCGCCGGCTGGAAAATACATCCGGCCTCTCCTTAAAAGACCGGACGGTGAATGAAAAGGGTCGGACAAAAAAAGAAAAAAGCCGGAATGATAATCCGGAAGTTCGGACGGATAAACGAAAAAAAGCCCCTGGAAAGCGGAAGTGATGCATGGAGAGGCACTTTTTCCGGTATGATAAGGAAGAGTGGGTGGGACCAGAACCCAACTATCGATCATAAACAGCAATACAGCAATCATGCATTAATAAGGAAAGAACGCAGTGAAAAGGAGATTGTAAGTGGACGAGAAAATCAGCAGAATGAAAGAACTGGCTGCCACTCTCACGGCCGCGGCGAAGACGTATTACCAGGAAAGCCGTGAGATCATGAGCAACTACGAATACGATAAATTGTACGACGAGCTGGTGGAACTGGAGAAGGAGACAGGAGTTGTGCTGTCCAAGAGCCCGACACAGAACGTAGGATATGAGGTGCTCTCTGAACTTCCGAAGGAGCGCCACGAGAGTCCCATGCTGTCGCTGGACAAGACGAAGAGTACGGCCGATTTACAGGAATGGCTGGGCGATCAGACGGGAATTCTCTCCTGGAAGCTGGACGGACTGACCGTCGTCCTCACTTACAGCGGCGGAACGCTGAAGAAGGCCGTTACCCGCGGCAACGGTGAGATTGGCGAGGTCATTACCAGCAACGCGAGAGTGTTTGCGAATGTGCCGGTCACCATCTCCTTTCAGGGAGAACTGGTGCTGCGCGGCGAGGCCGTCATCCGTTATTCGGAATTCAACCGGATTAATGAGGCCATCGACGATGTGGATGCCAAATATAAGAATCCCAGAAACTTATGCAGCGGCTCGGTCCGTCAGCTGAACAGCCAGATCACGGCGGAGCGGAACGTGAATTTCGAGGCATTTGCCCTGGTTACGGCCGAGGGCGTGGATTTTAAGAACTCCCGGAAGGAACAGTTTGAGTGGCTGAAGAGACAGGGATTCGATGTGGTAGAGTACAAGACCGTTACGGCGGAGACGCTGCCGGAGGCGGTGGAAGAGTTTGCCGAAGCCGTTTCCGGCTATGATATCCCTTCCGATGGCCTGGTGCTTCTTCTGGACGATATCGCTTACGGAGAATCTCTGGGACGGACTGCCAAATTCCCGAGAAATGCGATTGCATTCAAATGGGCGGACGAGATTAAGGAGACGAAGCTGGAATATATCGAGTGGAGCCCGTCACGGACCGGTTTAATCAATCCGGTCGCCGTGTTCGAACCGGTCGAGCTGGAGGGAACCACGGTGAGCCGCGCCAGCGTACACAATTTAAGCATTATGGAATCCCTGGCTCTGGGCGAGGGCGACACCATCACGGTTTATAAGGCCAACATGATTATCCCGCAGATTGCAGATAACCTGACCAGAAGCGGGAAGATCCGGATTCCGGAGGAATGTCCGGTCTGCGGCGGTAAGACGGAGGTGCGTCAGGTAGGCGATGTCCGCAGCCTTTACTGCACGAATCCAGACTGCCAGGCCAAGCGCATCAAGAGCTTCGCCCTTTTTGTCAGCCGCGACGCGCTGAACATCGACGGCCTTTCGGAGGCGACTCTGGAGAAATTTATCGGCGCCGGTTTTATTAAGGAATTTGCAGATATTTTCCATCTTGACCGGCATGAGGAGACGATTACCCAGATGGAAGGCTTCGGCCGGAAGTCCTATGATAATTTAATCCGGGCGACAGAGACCGCGTCCCACACGACTCTTGCACGGATGGTTTACGGCCTTGGAATCTCCGGGATTGGCCTGGCCAATGCGAAGATGCTGTGCCGGAAGTTTAAGTTCGATTTTGACCGCATGCGTCATGCGACGGCGGAGGAGCTGATCGAGGTCGATGGAATCGGCGGAGTCTTAGCCGATGCATGGATCCGCTACTTTGGCGATGAGAAGAATCAGGAGATTGTGGACCACCTGCTCTCAGAGCTCACATTTGAGCAGGAGGAGGAATCCACGGAGGAGGCCATCTTTGAGGGCATGACCTTCGTGATTACCGGAAGCGTGGAACATTTTGCCAACCGGAAGGAACTGCAGGAGGCCATCGAAGTGCGGGGAGGTAAGGCCACAGGCTCTGTAACTTCGAAGACAACGTATCTGATCAACAATGACGTGGCGTCCAATTCTTCCAAGAATAAGAAGGCCAAGGATTTAGGCGTGCCGATCATATCCGAGGAAGAGTTTATCAAGATGCTGGGGGAGTAAAATATGCCGATTAAAGTACAAAAAGATCTGCCTGCGAAGGCGATACTGGAAAAAGAGAATATCTTCATCATGGCGGAGGACCGGGCGATGAGCCAGGACATCCGCCCTCTGGAGATTCTTATTTTAAATCTGATGCCGGTAAAGGAGGACACGGAGACGCAGCTTCTGCGGGCGCTCTCCAATACGCCTCTTCAGGTGGACTGCACGTTTCTGATGCTGGCCACCCATACGTCGAAGAATACGTCGGCCAGCCATTTGAACAAGTTTTATGTTTACTTTGACGAGATTAAGAATAAGAAGTTCGACGGCATGATCATCACCGGCGCGCCTGTGGAGAACCTGGAGTATGAGGAGGTCAATTACTGGGAAGAGCTTCAGACGATTATGGAATGGGGCAATCGTCATGTGACAAGCACCTTACATATCTGCTGGGGAGCCCAGGCCGGACTCTACTACCATTACGGGATACCAAAATACAAACGGGAAAAGAAGCTTTCCGGCATTTACCGCCATAAGGTTCTGGACCGCAAGGTGCCGCTGGTGCGCAGCATGGACGACTTTATCATGGCCCCGCATTCCCGCTATACAGAGGTGCGCAGAAAGGACATTGAGAAGGTGTCTGATCTGGTGATTCTTGCAGTGTCGGAGGAGGCGGGCGTCTATCTGGTGATGAAGCGCGACGGAAGCCAGGTGTTTGTCCAGGGCCATCCGGAGTACGACCGCATGACTTTGAACAATGAGTATCACAGGGATTTGACAAAGGGAATCAATCCGGAGCTCCCATGCAATTACTATGAGGACAACGATCCCTTCGCAGTACCGGTGCTCTCCTGGAGGAATGCGGCGAATACGCTGTATGGTAACTGGCTGAATTTCTACGTCTATCAGGAAACTCCGTATATTTTGGGCGAAGATGCATAAAATACAACCACATAAAAATGACCGCAACTCCACAGGAGGGGCGGTTATTTTTGCACCTTTTCAGAGCATCCGGATACCGGATTTTAATGTGAAAAAGGCAGCATCAATTTCGCTTGAGAGTTCCTGATTCTCATGCTATAATTTCTACATGTATTTGGAGTATGGTAAGGTGGAAGGAATCCGCCTTACCGCATAAGAGAGCAATCCGAAACGAAAAATGGGGGAAAGAAACCATGAAATACGAAAATGCCGGACAGATGAATTTTTTCTCGGAAATGGCGGAACATCAGATTTCGGCACGTGAATTTTTCAGCAACGTTCTGCTGGATTCTCTGGATAGAAATTTCGGCTTAAAGCATGTGCTGATATCCTATTTCGATACGCATGGAACATTTCTTTCATGGATCAATCGGAACGGAATCCTGCTGGACTGTGAAGAGCATCCATACAGGAAATTTGTTGCAAATGATGTAATCAGGCATGTGGTGTATCAGGACGCGGTCCGTGACCACCTGACTTACTTTAATGTGATGCCAAGGCTGTATAAATCCACGGACGTCATCAGCCCTGTCGATTACGCCCACTCCGCCTACGTCCGCTTTCTGGAGGAAAACTTCCATGCCCATTACAGCGTGACGATGGCATTCGGCATTAACGCCTATATCCAGGTTGCCTTTTTTAAGAGCCTGGAGAATGGGGATTTTACAGACCAGGAAATTGAGGCGCTGAATGAAATCTACGTCTATGTGGCCAACTCCTATAAGAATTTCAAGAAATACGAGCAGGCCAAGATCGTGTCTAATATTCAGAGTGAGATCATTTCATCCGGTGAAAAGGCCTATTTTGTCACGGATGATTTTATGCATATCATGAGCTATAACAAGACGGCTCAGAGTTATTTAAAAGAGATCCTGGGCCCTTCCATCGCCGAACAGATCAGCACGACCACACCATGCAGCTGGCTGCCGTTCTTGCTGGGCGGCGAGGAGGAGAATTTTACGGCAGACCGGGTCCAGACACGGGTTATTAAAAATTATATTTTTACAATCTATACGTACGATCAGAGCTATTCCAATGGGATCATCGACCGGTATCACTGGATTACCATCTCCAGGAAAGAGGAAGGAAAGCTGCTGGAAGGCTCCGGCACCATGCTGCCGCTGACACAGGCGGAGCAGCGGGTGGCGGAGCTCATGTACAACGGACTGACCTACAAGGCCATCGCCGATGAGCTTGTGATCAGCTATCATACGGTGAAGAAGCATGTACAGAATATCTATACCAAGTGTGGAGTAAAAAGCCGCTTTCAGTTATATAAGTGGCTGGAAAACAGAGAGCAGTAGGTTACCAGGATGCAAGCAGAGGGAAAGGTAATAGGGTCTGATGTATGGAGCGGAGGAAGGCTGGATTTAAGAAGAAAAACGGGACATACCGGTGGATTTTTGTAGTATTTATAGTGATCTGTATTTTAGCAAGTGCCTTTAGTTTTTTGTATTACAGGAACCTGCATAAGACCATAAGGGAAGAGAGCAAAGGATATCTTCAGGAGGTTTCCAGAAGGGTTGCCGCCAATCTTGACCGCATAACGAAAGATAATTTCGCCATGCTTAACATGATGGGAGCATCCCTGGAGACGACGGAGCCTGAGACGATGGAGGAAGTCAGGCAGCTTTTGCAGAAGCAGCAGGGGTTTGGCGAGTTTGAAACAATCATGCTGGTGGAGGAATCAGGAAGAGCATACAATATTGCGGACAGCAAATCGGTATTTTTTTCCTTTGATGATGCCATGCTCGACAGCATGCTGGCCAATAAGTCCGCGATTGCAAAAGCCCAGATTATGGACAATAAAGAGTATTTTGTTTTTGCCGTTTCCCTGGATCATGTCACGGTCGGCGGGGAAAAGATTATGGCGCTGGCCGCCTGTTATGACCCGGATACGCTGAATCAGGTGCTGTCGATGACCTCTTTTAACGGGCAGGCATATTCTCAGATTATCACGAAATCGGGGACTCTTGTGACAAAGGCCAGCTTTCCATTTGCCATGAAGAGCGGTTATAATATTTTTTCCACGCTTCAGAATGCGGAGATGGATGAAAAAGAGAATCTGACGAAAGTATACAGCGATATTGAGAATAATGTCGCGGACCAGATCAGTTTTTCTTTAGACGGTGTACATAGATACATGGTTTATACGCCCATTCAGCCGGACGATTGGTATCTTCTGACCTTTGTTCCGTTTCAGGCGGTGAACGAGAAGTCGGATATGCTGCTGGTTATGACTCTGCGTATCTGCGGGCTGCTTGTAATTCTGTTTTGCGGGCTTGTGGCCATCCTGTTCTGGATCTTCCGTGCGAATAGAAGAAAGCTGGAGAGACTCGCTTACGTGGATGGGATAACCGAGGGGAATACCATACAGAGGTTTTATGAGCTGGCAGCCGAAAGGATGGAGTCTGTCATGGAACAGAAGTATGCACTGGTCTATACCAATATAGAAAATTTCAAAATTCTGAACGCGCAGATCGGACGGAAAAACTGCGATATGATCCTAAAGCAGTTTTACAAATATTTATCCTCTGTACTGAATAAAAACGAGTGTATGGGCAGGCTGTTTGCCGATAACTTCTGTATCATGCTGCTCTGCCGGAGTGAAGAGGAGATGATAAATAGATTCGAAGACTGGTCGGCCGGAGCCGAGGCGTATATCGGCAGGCTGAATCCCGCATGGGGGATGCCCCAGATCGAATTCGGCGTCTATGTGATCGAGAACAAGGATATGCCGTTTCCGGAGATGATCGACAGGGCAAAGCTTGCGCTGAAGGAGACGCTGCGGCAGGCCGGCAGCAAGCTGCGGTATGCATTTTACGATGACGCTGCCCGTTCCCGTATGTTCCGGGAGAAGCAGCTGTCGGATGTGATGGAAGATGCTCTGAAAAACAGGGAATTCCAGGTGTACTTACAGCCCAAATACCACCTTCCCGAGGAAAAGATCGGCGGGGCGGAGGCGCTGGTGCGTTGGTGCAGCAGCGCGGAGGGAATGATCTATCCGGATGAATTTATCCCATTGTTTGAAAAAAACGGCTTTGTCGTTACGCTGGATCTGTGGGTATTTGAGGAGGTCTGCCGGACCTTATGTTCCTGGACAGAACGAGGAGTGAAGCCGGTGAAGATCTCTGTCAACTGTTCCCGCGTCCACTTTAAAAATGAGAAGTTTTTACAGGCCTATCTGACCATCGCAGAGCAATATCAGATTGACAGGAGCCTGATAGAGATTGAGCTTACGGAGAGTGTGGTTTTTGAAGATACAGAGCGCCTGATTAAGATCATTGAACTTATCAGGGCAGCGGGATTCGGTTGTTCGATGGATGATTTCGGAAGCGGCTACTCTTCTTTGAATCTTATTCAGTCGATTCCCGTTGATACCTTAAAGATTGATAAGGTGTTTTTCAAAGATAAGACAATGGAATTAGACCGCCTGAAGGCTGTGGTTGGCGGCATCATCCGCATGTCCCATTCCCTTTCGATGGTGACGGTCGCGGAAGGCGTGGAGTACAGGGAACAGGTGGAGATGCTGAAGCAGGAAGGCTGCGACTACATTCAGGGGTATATATTTGATAAGCCCATGAACATTGCATCGTTTGAACAGAAGGCTTTTGGTGAAAGTTTAGCGGAGGTGCGCAAAAGTGATCCGTTGGGAGAACCGGATTAAAGTTAAGAAGGCGGGATTGATCGTCCTCACGTGCGGCATGCTGTTTCTGACCGCATGCGGGGGAAAAAAGGATAGCGGCAGTCATGACGTCATTTCTCAGAAAAAGATGGAAGAGGGCAGGACTGCGGTAACCATTCTGGTAAAGTATGCGTTTAGTATCAACAGCTTTGAAAAAGCAGTGGAAGAGAAATTTCCGGATATCGATATTATCCAGATTGGTAATTATACTCCGGATATGGGAATTGAAGAATACAGCCGGAGGCTGGAGCACGACGATCTGACGGATATCGTGATGACGTGGCCGCTGGATGTAGGGGAAGAGTACTGGGCGGACAGACTCCTGGATTTGTCTGGTGAAGATTTTACGAGCCGATACAAGCTTTCAATGTTAAATAATATTTCCAGGGATGGAACGCTTTTTTATCTGCCGGGACCTTCACAGGTGAGAGGAATTCTGTATAATAAGACCCTGTTTCAGGAAAACGGCTGGGAGGTTCCCAGTAATTATGAGGAGTTTATAGAACTCTGTAAAACCATAGAAGCCAGCGGAATCCGGTCGATTCAATTGGGATTTGAGAATTCGGAGGTCTTAAATACGGCGTTTACCGGTTTTAATTATGGCAGCTGCTTCAGCAAGCCGGAGGATCAGCAGTGGATCGCGAATTATAACAAGGGAACCGGCAGCTTTGGGGATCATTTCGGCCCCGCGTTAGATGTCTTTCAGCAGATGACGGAGGAAGGAATCTGGAAGCCCTCTGATTTGGAGATTGAGTACTCCAAACGGGAGACCATGCTTTACGCCAGGGAGTGCGCCATGGTCGAGGACTCTGCGCTTCTGGCCAGAAGGGGGCATGAAATTTCCAAAATGGGTGATGAGTTTGCGCTCATGCCGTTTTTCAATCCAGGCAGCAGCAACGACTGGGCACGGCTTTATATGGTGTGTTATGTGGGAGTGAACAAACATTTGGCGGAGCCTGAAAATCGCGATAAGTATCGTCAGGTGATGAAGATTATGGATTTCATTTCCACGCCAGAGGGACAGGAGGCCATGATGGCGGACACCGGAGCGATGTTTTCCAGTCTGAACGACATGGACCTGCCGGATGTCCCTGAAATAGAATCGTTAATTCCGGTACTGCGCGCCGGCCGCTACGCGGTGTTCGGCCAGCTGGAGCATGCGCAGGAAGCGCTGGAGGAAGGCCTGGCGGGTATGCTGAGGGGAGAGAAGACGAAAGAGGACGTGATTCAGATGGTGGATGAGCAAAATAAAAAGCCTGTTCATAAGGCTGATCCGGAGATCTATGGAACCGCGGCTTCTGACTTCACCCTGATTCAGACGGGAAATTTTATTACGGATGCCATGCGCAGGCAGAGCGGTGCGGAGATCGCCCTGTTCATGGATAATGGGAAAGATGGCTTATATAACGGCAAGGGACTAAGCGGCAGACTCTACAAAGGTGATGTGACGAATGTGGATTTAAAATGCATTCTTCCGGATCTGAAGAGTCCCGATACCGGAGAGATGCGTGTAATAAAAATGACCGGAGAAAACCTGATCGAGACTCTGGAAAAATCGATTGTTGTGGAGAATCAGTCCGGCTGGTTTTACTATTTTTCCGGACTTTCCATGAGCTATGACCCTGCGGCGGAACCGGGAAAGCGAATCGGGACGATACAGACAGCGGATGGAAAAGCGATCGATAAGGAGAAGGTCTATACGGTTGCCATTATGGATACCATAGTTCCGGAAAGCTTTATCCTCGAGAGTGAGAGTACCGGTATGACGGTTTATGATGTGCTGGTGAAGACGCTGAAGGAGAAAAAGAATATAGAACCGGTAGAGGATGGACGGTTTGCAGCCAGGTAAGGGCTGTATTGGAGAATATTGTTTTTTCGTATAAATGAGATAAAAGTGTGAGAAGAGAATAGCTCAATCAGAGATGGTTTATTTCCTGATTGAGCTGTTTTTTTGTTTGGTATGAGCCGGAAAACCACCTGAGTGATTCCGAAAGACTCCCATTTCCCCGTCGAAATAGGGAATGTTCCCTATACGAAATACTACAGATGGCCACTTTTTTCAGCACGTCAGGTTTGATATAATTTTAACATACAAAAAACAACTCCGGGACAACTGAAAAAGATGTAATCATGCAGAAGTGCCGGAGAGAACGACCATTGGGAGGAGGGGGCCGATTGTCACAACAGGGAATTATTTTCAATATTCAGCGTTTCACAATCCATGACGGACCGGGGATGCGGACGGAACTGTTTCTAAAAGGGTGTCCGCTGCGATGCAGATGGTGCAGCAATCCCGAGAGCTGGACGGCGCATATCCAGCCGGGCATCTATAAAAGCAAATGCATTTCCCGCAAGAACTGCGGTTCATGCGAGGAAGCCTGTCCGGCAGAAGGCACGCTTAAATTTACGCGCGGGAAGCTGACTTTAATCGACCGGAGTACATGCACCAACTGCCTGGCCTGCTATCAGGCGTGTCCGTCGGACGCGATCAAGCAGTGGGGGCAGTCGATGTCCGTGGAAGACTGTATGAAGGAGATCCGAAAGGACCGGGGCTATTACGAACGTTCCGGCGGAGGCGTTACCGTATCCGGAGGGGAACCGCTCATCCAGAGCGATTTTGTGGCGGAACTGTTTCAGGCGTGCAAGGACGAAGGAATCCATACCTGCTGTGAATCCACATTCTGCGCTGACTGGAAGGAAGTCGAGAAGGTTCTGCCGTATACGGACCTCATTATCTCCGATATCAAGCACATGGACAGCAGGATTCATAAAGAATACACGGGAGCAGGCAACGAAAGAATCCTGGATAATTTAAAGAGACTGGCCGGCGGGGACCGGGAACTGATCCTTCGGATTCCGGTGATCCCAAATGTCAACGATGATATGGCCAACATAGAGGCCACAGCCGATTTTATCATAAACGGGCTGGACGGCCGCGTCAGAACGCTGCAGCTTTTAAGCTTCATGCGTCTTGGGGAAGAGAAATATGCCTCCCTGGGAATGCCCTATCAGATGGAGGACGTGAAGATCAACAGAAAGGTCTTTCAGAAGCATGTGGGCGAGCTTGCAGAGTATTTTAACAGCCGGGGAATTCACTGCCTGGTGGGAACAAAGGAAAAACAGTAAACCAATTTATATCATATTTTCAGGAGGAATTACAATGAACGAGAATCACACAAACGCGTGTGGAACAGAACCTTTCGATCATGTCTACAGTCTGGGTTACCAGGTTCACCATGAAGACTGGTCCCCATTTCCAAGGGTAAACATGCTCAGACAGACCTTTTTAGACAGACCTTACGAGGTCGATGTGGAGCGGCTGAGGCTGGTGACGGAAAGCTATAAAGAGCATGAAGTCTGTCCACGCAAGCTTCAGTGTGCCTACGCTTTTGAGAACATTTTGCTGAATACAAAGCTGTATATTGACGACGGAGATCTGATTCTGGGTGAGATTGCCGCTCCGCCCAAGGCGTCGCCGATCTATCCGGAGTTTTCCGTGAACTGGATCATCGAAGAGATCCTTCACTCCCCGTTTGAGGAGCGCGAACACGACCAGTTCTACATAAGAAATGACGATGAGAGAAGAGAAATTATCGAGCTGTGCAAATACTGGCAGGGCAGAACCGTGGATGATTTAATCAATGTGCGGCTGGAGGAAGAGCAGATTAAGGGTTCCGAAGCAGGAAAGAAGATCTTCCAGACGAATCTGTACCATTTCGCAGGCGCCGGACATCTGGCCATCGATTACGCGAAGCTGATGAAGGTCGGTTACGACGGCCTGATCGAAAATGCCAAAGCGGGTCTGGAGAAGCTGGATAAGAGAGATCCGGAATACGGCGACAAGCGGGATACCTACCAGGCTATGATTATCATGCATGAGGCTGCGAAAAAATACATCATGCGCTATGCGAAGCTGGCTGATGAGTATGCCGCCAAAGAGCAGGATCCGGTGAGGAAGAAAGAGCTGGAAGCCATGGCGGATAACTGCCGTCAGATCGCAGGCGGTGTGCCGGAGACGTTCTGGCAGGCAATGCAGTTATTTAATATTGCCACAACACTCATTCAGGTTGAGAGCAACGGCCACTCCATATCCTACGGCCGTATGGATCAGTGGCTGTATCCGTACTATGAGGCGGACATGAAAAACGGCACCATCACAAAGGAATTTGTCCTGGAACTGATCGAGGTCGAATACGTAAAGATGAACAATCCGACCAAATTAAAGGATAAGGGAAGTATGGCTGTGCGCAACGGCCGCGGTTTCGGAGGCGAGAGCCTGACCATAGGCGGCGTGGACAGAGACGGCAATGACGCCACCAATGACTTGACGATGCTGATGCTGGAAGGTTCCGCCCATACCCGCATGATGAATCCGTGGGTCTGCGTGCGTATGCATGAAAATACCCCCTATGAATTAAAGGTCAAGACCGTGGAATGTATCCGCGCAGGCTACGGCCATCCGAAGCTTTTCAACGATGCCCCGGCGATTAAAGGCATGATGAGAAAAGGCATGACCCTGGAAGAAGCGAGAGATTACTGTGTCGTAGGCTGTGTGGAGATTGATCTTCCCGGCAAGGAGTACGGCTGGCACGACGCCGCCTACGTCAACACGGCGAAGATGATGGAAATGGTGTTAAACGGCGGACGCTGTCTGGACTGCGGACCTCACTGTGCAAGATGGGAGAAATGCGGCGCTCTCGGCGGCCATCTGGGACCGGATACCGGAAGCCTGGATACCTACCAGAGCTTTGAAGAGGTTCTCGAAAGTGTAGATAAACAGTTTGCTTACTGGACCGATCAGATGTGCAGCAGCTTGAATATCATTGACAACGCCCACCGCGCCTTAAAGCCGGTACCTTACGTATCCGCGTTTTATGAGGACTGCATGGAATCGGGCAGGGACTTGACAGAAGGCGGAGCCAAGTATAACGGCACCGGTCCGCAGGCCAGCGGCATGGCAACCTGCGCGGACAGCCTGGCTACGATCAGGCAGCTCGTGTTTGATGAGAAGCGCTGTACCGGTTCTGAACTGCTTGCAGCGGTGAAGGACAACTGGAAAGGCCATGAAAAGCTTTACGCCCTTGTAAACAGCTCCAAGGTTCACCACTACGGCAACGACGACGACTATGCGGATGAACTGTTCCGCTACATGTTCGAATGCTACTGCAGACATATCAGAGGAAGAAAGAATCCGAGAGGCGGCGAGTTCAGCCCGGGAGTCTACTCGGTCAATGCCAACGTGGCCATGGGCTTGAATACCAACGCATCCGTGGACGGCCGTAAAGCGGGAGAGGCGATCTCCGACAACATGGGACCGGTTCATACCGACGGCGGCTCCCACGATATCTGCGGCCCCACAGCGCTTGTTAATTCCCTGACAAAGGTGGACCACTCCCTGGCGTCCAACGGCACACTGATGAACTTAAGATTCCCGGAGGAATCCGTGGCCGGCGTCGAGGGAAGAGACACTCTAATCGGATTTATCGATGAGTATATGGCAAAGCAGGCGATGCATGTTCAGTTCAATATCATGAGCTCCGCGACAATGCGGGCGGCGCAGAAGAAGCCGGAGGACTACAAAGACATGCTTGTGCGTGTAGCCGGATACAGCGCGTATTTTGTCGAACTGGGCAAGCCGCTGCAGAAGGATTTGATTCAGCGTACAGAGCTTCATTTCTAAAATACACGGAATATATAGGGGGATATTATGACTTTTGAGTTTGATTTTATACTGGTTGGTCTGATGCAGATTTTTGGATTCTTTGTACAGGGATGTACGGGATTTGGCTGTACCGTTATCGCTGCGGCGGTTACGAACGGTCTTCTGGGAACCGCGGAGGGGGTACCGTACGGAACGCTCCTCACAATTCCATTCTTATACTATCTGGGCGTGAAGGCATGGCGTGAGGTCTCCTGGAAAGATTTAGTGAAAATCGTTGCACTGTGCGCGCCGGGAATCCTGATCGGCAATTATCTGTTTTACAAGATCAGCCCGACGACCGCGAAGATCTGTATCGGCGCCATGGTTACCATCATCGCCTTGATGAACATTTATAAGCACATTATCAGACCGCTGGTTCTGAAAAAAACAGATGAGGAAGACGCACCCGACACAACCGGCAGGAAGATTTTCCGCTATGGATGTCTCATATTAGGCGGTATCGTTCACGGCGCGTTTACCATCGGCGGCCCGCTGATTACGGTTTACACCATCGAGGCGGTAAAGGATAAAGAAAAATTCCGCAACACGATGAACATGGTATGGGTGGTCTTAAATACCTGGAACATCTATACCCAGTTCCGCAACGGCGCATTTACACCCCGCATGTGGAGCGCCCTGGCAATCGGCCTTCCCTGTGCCGCGATCGGATTCTTCCTCGGCATGGGCTTCTTAAAGAGAATTAACCGTGAGCAGTTCCTGCGTATCGTATACTTAGTACTTCTGTTTATCGGCGCAAATATGCTGATCACCAGCCTGATGGCAGTTTTGTAAAAAAGGAGAAGAACAATGAAAGATTTTCGTTTTAAAATACCTCAGAATATTGAATTTGGAATGGGAAGCTTAAAAAAGCTTCCCGAGATCCTGAAAGAAAACGAGTCGAAGCACGTATTCTTAATCTCTGACCGCGGACTGGAGAAAATCGGCGTAGTAGGAAAGATACAGGACATCATCGAAGAGGGAGGAATCCGGTATACCTCCTATCTGGATGTCATTCCGAATCCGACCACCGATATCGTCAATGAAGCGGCCGCTCTCTATAAAGAATGCGGAGCGACCAGCATCGTCGCTCTTGGCGGCGGCAGCTCGATGGACGTGGCGAAGGCTGTGGGCGTGCTGGCAAACTACGGCGGCAGCATCACGGACTATGAGGGAAATCATAAGGTTCCCGGCCCGATTGTGCCGATGATTGCGATCCCCACAACAGCGGGAACCGGCAGTGAGGTAACCGCTTCCGCAGTCATCACGGACGAATCCAGAAATTACAAGCTGTCGGTGTTCAGCTATGAAATTCTGCCGAAATACGCGGTTCTGGATCCGGAACTGATTATGACGGCGCCTGCGTCCATCGCCGCGGCCTGCGGTGTCGACGCACTGATTCACGCCATTGAGGCGTACATTTCCGTCAATGCCTCCCCGTTCTCGGATGCAATGGCTGAAAAGGCAATGGAATTAATCGGCGGAAACCTCCGTCAGTTTGTCGCAAACAGAAAGAATGAGGAGGCGGCCTGCGCCATGATGGCAGGCAGCAATTTTGCAGGAATCTCATTTGCATGGGCCAGACTCGGCAATGTACACGCCATGAGCCACCCGGTAAGCGCCTACTTTCATGTCCCCCACGGCGTCGCAAATTCCATTCTGCTCCCAACAGTTCTGGAATACAACGCCCTTGCCGACAACGGTCGTTACGAAGTGATTTATAATTATATCCGCCAGGGCAATGAAGAATTAAATGGTTTCAAACCGGAGATGCTGGTAGAAGAGATTAAAAAGCTGAACGCAGACTTAGGCATTCCGAAATCACTCTCCGAGGCGGGCGTCAAAGAGGAGCTGATTCCGGCTATGGCGGAGGATGCCATGAAGAGCGGCAACATTCCGGCCAACCCGAGACAGACAACTGTAAAAGATATTATGGAACTTTATAGGAAAGCATTATAAAATAGGATTGTTTTAAAGGGCATCCCAGATGTTCAGATGGTTATCCGGCATTTGGGATGTACTTTTTCAACTTTTGATTGATAAAAAAAAGACAATATCCATGGGGATATTGAGAGAAACTATAAAACGGGGAGACACTAGAATGAGTACGAGTGCAGATAAGAAAAAACGGATCGGATGGGCAGTCAGCATACTGATTCCTTTCATCATTGCTTTTATTCCGGTTTCGGGGGATTTTACAGAAAGTCTGAAGCGGTTCTTTATGATTACGCTGTTTATGATTTTGATCATTGCTTTTGAGCTGTTTCCGCTGTTGGTGTCGGCGATTCTACTTCCGTCACTGTATATTGTCAGCGGAATCGTTCCGGCCGCGACGGCTTTTGGTTCCTGGTCAAATACGACGGTATGGATGGTCCTGGGGGGACTTATCTTCAGTACGGTACTGGATGAGTGCGGTCTTTTAAAACGGATCGCCTACATTGTCATAAGAAAATGCGGCGGAACCTACGGCGGTGTGGTTTACGGCTGCTTTGTCATTGGAATTCTTCTAAATCTGGTCACCTTCTGCTATGGATGGGTGATTGCCGGCGCACTGATCTTCGGTGTGTGCAAGGCCATGGATTTGAAGCCCTCCAGAGAATCATCGCTGGTGTGCTTCGCGGGTACGATCGGGTGTACCGGAAGCACGGTGTTTCTGTACTATCCAAGCTATTATTCCATGATTGAGACATCGCTGCAGGAGTTTGTGCCGGGATACAGCATGGGGATGTTCACCACATTTCTGTACAACGGCTGCTTTATTATCTGGTGCCTGCTGACGCTGTTTATCCTGATGAAGGTCTATAAGACGAAGAAAATGGACGGAAAGCTGAACCGTAAGATTTTCGATGAAAAATACGAGCAGCTGGGAAAGATGAGCAAAAAAGAGAAAAAGGCGGTCGCCATGATCGTGCTTCTGTTCGCCTGGCTGTTTTCCTCAAACTTTACCGGGCTTCCGGCGGCCTATGGATTTATGACGATCCCGTATCTGATGTTCGTTCCAGGCATTGAGATCGGAGACAAGGAGATAATCGGAAGAATCAATTTCTCCATGATCTTCCTTGTAGCAGCCTGCCTCGGGATCGGCGTCGTGGGAGCTTCCGTCGGATTTGGAGATTTCCTGACGAATATCGCCGTGCCGTTTCTCTCCGGAAAGAGCGTGCTGGTCGTATGCATCTCCTTTATGCTGTTTGGAATGATTGCCAATTTCTTCATGACGCCCCTTGCGATGCTGGGCGGGCTGTCTATTCCATTTGCGCAGATCGCCGTGTCCCTGGGCATTAACCCGGTGGTGGCCTGCATGATCCTGGTGTACGCGTGCGAAATGCTGTTTCTGCCGTATGAGTCCAACGGAAACCTGATTATGTACGAATACGGAATGATGCCGATGAAGGATTTTATCAAACAGGAAGGCTTAAAGACGTTGATCATGTTTGTGGGATTTCTTGTTGTCATGTATCCATTATGGAATTTGTTTGGATTAATGTAGTGTTACAGCACCGTTAGAGGTGCTGTAACAAAGGGCTGTGAGAAGACGGTGTTAAGGTAACTTCGTTTTTTCACAGCCTCATTTATTTAAGTCAGCATTCTCTACATGCTGCTCCCATCCTGCACGATTCTTCCATCCCGTACCGTAATGATCCTGCTGCTGCTTTTGGCTGCTTCCGGGGAGTGGGTCACCATAATGATGGTCTGCCCGGTGCTGCGGTTGATCTCCCGCAGCAGGCTCATGATATCGGTGCCGGCTTTCGTGTCGAGATTGCCGGTGGGCTCGTCGGCGAAGAGAATTCCGGGATTGCCGATGAGCGCGCGGGCGATTGCCACGCGCTGCTGCTGGCCGCCGGATAACTCCCGGGGCGTGTGTCTGCGTCGGTCGGACAGGCCCACCATCTCCAGAATCCGGTCGAGACGGTCTTTGCAGCGCTCCATTTTCTGACCGTCCAAAAGAAGCGGGAGCATGATGTTTTCTTCCACATTCAAGTTGGGAATCAGGTTGTAAAACTGAAAGACGAATCCAATGTTCCGGCGGCGGAGAACGCTCATTTTTTCATCTCCGAAGCTGGAGATATCGGTTCCGTTCAGAAGCACGCGGCCGCCTGTCGGGGTGTCCAGACCTCCAAGAATATAGAGAAGCGTGCTTTTTCCGGAACCGGATGGTCCCATAATTGAGACGAATTCCCCCGGCATTACCCGCAGGGAGACGTCCCTTAACACCTCGGTAACGGTATCACCGAGCCGGAAATTCTTAACGATATGGCGTCCTTCTACGGCTGCTGTTTCTATAATAGGTTTCATTTCTTATCCTCCAGTTCTGTAAGCTATTCAAATTTGATTTCTTCCACTAGCTTCATTTTCCGGCACTTGATGATGGGGACGACAGAGCCCAGCAGAGTGACCGCAATTCCCAGGATACCGGAAGTCAGAAACGTAAAAGCATCCAGCTCCGGCACGATCTGTATTTTGGGACCGGCCACAAGGAAGATTATCTGGATTTCCATATAAGAGAGAAACACGGCAAGGACCGCGCTGATCAGGCCGGATGAAAAGCCTTCGATCACTGTGATCGACGCCATCTGGCGGTTGGAGAGCCCCACGGACTTATACATGGCGGTGGTACGGCGCTTCTGAATATGGCTGATCAAAAGGTTGTTGACGACGCCCACCGCGGCCAGCAGCAGAATAAACCAGGTCATGGTACGCATGGGCTTCAAAAAGGTTCCAACCGTGGCAAGGGCGTCCGTGTTGAATTCTTCTACCGTCCGGCTCCAGTTGGAGGTTCCGCCGAACAGGCTGCGAAGCTGTACCATGATGGCCTCCGGATCGACCGCAGTATAGGCGAGAAAGTCGTAGGAGACGGCTCCAAAATCGGAAACCGCATATGCGGCGGGAATGACAGCCTCGACATCGGTGGCCCTCGATTTGAAGCTGCCGACGAGCAGATAGTCCTGCATAGCGGAGCCGTCGGAGAGGGACAGGAGGTCGCCGATGGAGGCGCCGGTACGCTTCATGCAGTCTGTACTCAGGATGACAGCCCGCCCGGAGGCGAAGGCCGAAACGGCGGAAGCTTCCATGTCCTTTTCCGTATAATGGAGCGCCAGCATGGGACCGTACCAGTCGAGGCGGTCGGTTGCCTCCAGCCGGCTGAGGGGGAGGCCGTCCGCTGTTATCTGATTCTTATAGACGTAAAGCGGCAGAACCTGCTCTATCCCATCCATTTCCTTCACCCTATCGACAAATTCCGGTTCCATATGTCCATCCGCAAAACCGTCAAGCTCCGCCCCATGAAAGACGTCACTGACATACGTTGTGACAAAATCACCGACAACTGTGATAGCGATCACGGCGGAGATACTGATGAAGAGCAGCGTGATATTCTGCGCTGTATTTTTATTGCCTTTCATGTTCCGGGCGGCCAGCCAGCCCTCATTTCCCAGGAGGGAGCGGTAAAGCGGTGTGAGTGCCGTGGAACAGAGGTTGGTAAGCATGGGAACGAGAAGCACTGCCGATGCAGTCATTCCCAGCAGAGAGAGGCCGCCGGCCAGGTACAGCATGGGCCCGGATACCAGGCGGGGCAGCAGCATGGAGATCAGAAACACGATTACACAGACGCTCGTAAGGAATCTGATGGAAGTGTGCGGTTCTTCTGCGGTGCCGAGTACGATGTCCTTCACCGGCAGGCGTCCCGCACGGCGGATCGGAAGCACGGCGGAGAGAAATGCCACGGATACTGCCATGGTAAATGAGATCACCGCACTGAGCGGGGAGATCACTGCCGGGATTTCGATGCCCTGGGACAGAGACTGCCCCATGCCGTGAAGAATCAGCTTCAGCACCACAACGCCTGACGGGATTCCCAGAAGGCCGCCTGCGCTTCCATACAGGAGACTCTCCAGAAGGAAGATGCGGGTTACGGTCTTTTTCTCTGCACCGATGCTGCGAAAGGTTCCGATCACCGGAAGGCGGTCCAGGGTAATTACTTTGTAGCTGCTGTAAATAATGAACACGCTCATGGTCATGGAGAAAAAGCTGATGAGGAAAAAAGGCATGGATTTCTGCCTTGCGTCGGCCGTGATCTGCGCCTCATTGACCACCTCGGATACAATGTAAGCGGGGGCGGGCAGAGCAGCGGCGAGTTCGTTTTTCAGAACCGCGGTGTCAGCTCCGGCGGCGGGCTTTATCAGGATTTCGCTGTATCCGTCCGTCTGATCCAGGAGTCCGGCCAGGGTGGAAAGAGGCAGAAGGGCGGTCGCTCCCCTCGTATGGCGGAGGAAGACTGTGTCATAGTTTGCAATTGCTGCGACCTGAAGCGGAACCGTTACGCCATTGATCTGTAAAGGAATGGTATCGCCTTTATCTATCCCGTATTTCAAAGTAAAACGGTCCGGCAGGATCACCAGGCTGCCGGTGAAATCAGTGATTTTCTCACCACTGGCCAGATGGGGCGGATTGATTTTATTCAGCTCCGTTAAATCGGCAGCAACTAAATCGACGGTCTCGTAGTAGCCGTTCTCATGATAGAGGGCCGTGCCCTTCAGCACGCCCACGCCTGCCTCGATGGACGAAAGCGGGGGAAGTTCGTCTGTTTTAATGGCTCCATTGGCCGCTTTTACAGAGAGAACTGCGCTGCCCGCCATGCCCCTGGCCATTTTTTGCTGTGCACTTTCATAGGAAGCGCCGATGGAAAAGGATACGAACAGGAGCATGGAGGAGAGCAGAATGGACAGGAACATGACTGTGGTCCGCAGCTTTCGCTCTTTTATATTAGTGAGAATATATTTTAGTATGATCTTCATTGTGGCACCTGCTTTCCGTGGGATTGTCTGATCTCGTGATTAAGATTGTCTGGTTTCCATAATAAAAAAAGGCTGACAGCTATCATAGAAATTATGATAAACTGTCAGCCTTAATCTGACTTTCAGACAACCTTAATTAACCTTAAGAAACAGGAAATTCAATTGAAAGCACGGTCCCTGCGCCGGGAGAGCCATAAGCGGAGATGGTTCCGCCGTGCAGTTCGATGATGCTTTTCGCTATTGCCAGGCCCAGACCGCTCCCTTCCGGTTTCTCTCCGGTGCCGGTGCCGCGGTAGTAGCGGTCAAAGAGGTGTTCGGCCTCCTCCGGACCTATGCCCTTTCCAGTGTCAGCCGCCTGGATCAGCAGCGCGCCGTCAATGCGGGATAACCGGAGTGTGACCTCCGCCGTTTCTCCTCCGTGTACAAAGGCGTTGATGATCAGATTGCGAAAGGCCCTCGTCAGCAGCTTTGGATCAAACGAATAGAAAATGGCGTCCTCCGTGCTGTCAAAACCGATGACGCGGTCTTCGTACTCGGGCGTGTTTAAAATATCGATTGCCAGCTCTTTTAAGAAGCGGACTATATTTTGATGTTCCCGGTTGACGGGAAGCAGGCCGTTCTCCAATTGGTACGTCAGCTTCAGGTCGTCGATGAGCGTTTCCATGTAGGCAGCGTTTTTCAGAATGACTGCGGCGTACCGCCTGTAAGCTTCCTCCTGTCCGGCGTCCCCATCCTGTATGATATCCGCATAGCCCTTAATCGGGGAGAGGGGTGTTTTCAGATCGTGAGTGATGTTGGAAATCCATTCCTCCCGCATCTTCTCCGTCTCGTCCCTCAGGCGGTCGCTGGCCCGGATCTCGGCATCTAACGCGTTCAGGCCGGCGTACAGATCCTCGAACGCGCCGCGGCTGTGATTGGAAAGATAGCGGCGGAGGGAGATATCCCGGATAGAGGCAGTCAGCCGCTTTAACTGTCTGGAGGTCCAGAAGCCGTAGAGAGCGCCGGAGATGAGAACCACCAGAAACAGCACGCATAAAAGGGTCAGAATGACCGGCCGGCCGCCAGAAAAACGATCCCCGTTGAGATACATGGTGATGGTGGAGATTTTCATGGGAAAATAGAGTATATAGACGCAGTCTTCCCCGGCGTTTTGAACGGTGCCGGTAAAGGCGGAATAAAAGCCGCTAACGGAATCCGGCTTTCCATAGCTGAATGCCTCCCGGCCATCCGGAGCTAAGATCTGGAGGCCCACGCCGTTGTCCTGCAGCAGTTCGATTCCGGCCTGTGCAACCCGGGGCGTACCGTCCGCAAACAAGATTTGTTCGCTGAAATTCTCTGTAAAGGATTTCGGCCAGTCGCTCCTGACGTAAGACCCGTCCGGTTTTTGAACCGTTATCAGCAGAAAAAAGAGAAGAATTGCCGACAGGATCGTGCCGATCAGCGTCAGCAGGAAGATAAAATATATGTGGAATGTGGTGCGGTAACCGGATTTCTTCATTTATTTGATCCTTTTCCTGAGCTTATAGCCCAGGCCTTTTACGGTGATGAGCTGCTGCGGCCTCGACGGGTCCGTCTCTGTTTTTTCCCGGATATGGCGGATGTGCACCATGATCGTGTTGTCACAGATACTGCTGGCTTCCCCCCAGACCTGTTCATAGAGACGCTCTTTGCTTATGATTTTGTCCGTATTTTCCATGAGATAGGAGAGCAGAAGGAATTCTCGCCCGGTCAGGGCGATCTCGCGTCCATCCTTATAGACCCGCCCGCTTTCCTTATCCAGCGCGAGGGGGCCGGCGGTTAAGACGGAGCCAGTGTCCTGGGCTGGGGATGCCTGATAGCGCTGGCGGCGGAGCTGCGCCTTGACGCGGAACACAACCTCTCGTGGGCTGAAGGGTTTGGTGATATAGTCGTCTCCGCCCGAGGCGAGGCCGAGAATTTTATCCACGTCATCATTTTTGGAAGACAGGAACAGGATGGAGCAATAGGAGAACTCCCGAATCTGCCTGCATACCTCCAGACCGTCTATATCCGGAAGCATGATATCGAGAATGACCGCGTCCGGCTGGAATTCGCGGCAGATATTCACCGCGTCCGCGCCGTTATACGCCTTTCGGATATCCTGGAAACCATCCTGGCGCAGGACTTCTTCCATAAGGTCTGCAATATCTGTTTCGTCGTCTGCCAATAAAATCTTACCGTCTATGACCGCCACCTGCTTTCTGATGAATGCTTCAATTTTGGGGTAAATGCTTCCCTTGTTCCATGATAAATGATCTCGTCTCGCTCTCCTGCTGGCTTAGGAATTCGCACCACTGATCGGTGAAGCCTTCCGTGTCACCGGCCTCCAGAGAAGTGACCGCCTGGAGGACGGCAGGATTGTATTCCTGGCCCAGACTGTCCTTTTTCAGCCTCATCAGGGTGACCGGATAACCGCAGGCCAGAAGCAGTTTTAATTTGTCGTAACACTCGCGTACCATGGCGGAGGAGCAGTGTTTAACGATAAAAGCCAGATAGACTTCGAGATAGAGATCCGTTCGGCTTTCCTTCCTGATGGACCTGAATTGCTCGGTTAAAACATCCAGAGCCGACCTGGAGACGGACTGAAATGTAAACAGGGATACCGACCGGGAGGTATATACCAGCATCTGGAGACTTTCCAGATAGAGATCCAGCATCTCATGCACATCGGGACTGGAGAAATCGATGGTCTGCGGTGTCATACAGACCAGGATGCCCTTACCGTGCTGGGATGCTGCCACCCCCAGGTCATTGAGGAGCGAGACCGTACGGCGTATCGTCGACAGCGCCGTTCCATACTGTGCGGCCAGTTGAGGCAGAGAGGGGAGATAGCTTCCGATGGGGTAAGCTCCGGAGACAATTCCACGGATGATGCTGGCGGCCAGGGAATAGCGTATCTGGGGACGCTGCCGGTAGAGGCTCCACTGGAACGGGACCGGCTCCGGTTTGGCCGGCGCATATTTGGGACGTACTGTTTTCAGGAAAGAAAACAGGTCATCAACGGTTTTATTATAAACTTTAAAATACTCTGCTTTCAGATAGTGAATGAGCTCTTCATTTGTATGGATTCCCAGTTCTTCCAGGGAGAGCTTCCATGCCATCTGATCTTCGGTCAGATAGGGGAAGCAGAGGTAGCGGACCATCTCCCAGTAAAGATTTAGCAGGAGCTTATTATCCAGCGCAGAAAGTGACAGTATATAGAATTCAATCGGCATAAACAGCGTGTCCGGAGAGGGATTGGTGAGCCACTCACGCAGCTGATTCCACTGGTCCTCTTCCCAGCGCTGAAGCCCCAGTGCGAAAAGCGGTTCGATTAAAATCTGTCCGGCTACCTTGATGTCGTTTAATCCGTCCTCACGCGGCAGAAAGTAGTCTGCAATATTTTTCCGGATCCGGGCGGGAGCGGCCTTGTAAACAACGTGGGCTACTTTGGAAGCTTCGACCTTTATATATCCGTCCCGTTCCAGATAAGTAAATGCTGTCCGTACCGTCGGAACTGCCAGTCTGAATTGAACACATATTTTGTGGGTGGACGGCATCGCGTCCCCATAAGTATAAAAACCAAATAAGATTCTGGTTGCGTAATAGTCGTATACGAGTCTGTATAATTCATTGCTGCCTTTCATGTTTTCACCTCTGCCTTATTATACCATGCGCTTATGAAACGGTACAGTACCGTTTAAAAAGATAGAATCGATTGCACTGGAAGTCAGGTTGTGGTAAAATCCAATTAGTATGTGAACAGAGATGGGAATACCATGTATTACAAAAAGACAGGAGAGAATTGCTATGTCAAGAAAAATCCCGGCACTGCTCCTGTTTCTTGCCCTTACGATATCGGCCCTCACAGGCTGCAGCGGCGGTAAGAACAGAGTGGTGAATGAAGATACCCTGGATAGCCAGGAAATTGTGACAATCACCTTTTTTGGAAACAAATATGAGCCGGATAATGTAACCGTGATCGAACAGATTATGTCGGAATTCATGAAGGAAAATCCATATATCCGTGTATCCTATGAGAGTCTGAAGGGAACCGCGTACTTCGATGCCCTTGAGAAACGCATGGAGAGCGGAAAGGGAGACGACATATTTATAGTGAATCACGACAGCCTGCTGAAGCTGGAAGAGAAGGGACAGCTGGCGGATTTGTCGGGCCTCTCCACGCTGCCTGATTTTACGGACGAGATGAGGAGGCAGATGGGGTACGGCAGGATTACCTGGGTCCCTACGACGGTGTCGGTCTTCGGCCTTTACTGCAATCTGGATTTACTGAAGGAACATAAACAGCAGGTTCCAGGAACACGGAAGGAATGGGAGGAGGTCTGCGACTATTTTGTCAGCAGGGGAATGACTCCGGTTATCGCCAACAACGACATTTCCCTGAAGACCCTGGCGATCGGCCAGGGATTCTACCAGGTATACCAGGATAAGCGCCAGACGGAGGTGCTGGAGCGTCTTAATAACGGCGAGGAGAAGCTGAGCGAATATCTGACAGACGGATTTTCAACGGTGGAGACGTTTATCAGCAGAGGGTATCTGGACGCGGATAAGTCGCTGAAGACCCAAAAGACCTCCGACGATCTGAAGGAATTTATTCTGGGTGAGTCTCCTTTTATGCTTACCGGAGCCTGGGCGGCGGGGCGCGTGGACAGTATGAAGCCGGACTTCCAGTTTGAGGTGGCGCCGCTGCCGATTCTCGACGACGGCAGTATGCTGGTGATCAACCCCGATACGCGCCTGAGCATAAATGCCGACAGCGAACATCTTGACGCTGCCATGAAATTTGTGGAGTATTTTACGAAAGCTGAGAATATACAGCGTTTTGCCGACCAGCAGTCTTCCTTCAGTCCGTTAAAGGGAGGGAACCCCTCCAGCGTTTTAGAAATCCAGCCTCTGATCTCCTGTTATGAATCGGGGCGGACGGTGATCGGAACCGATGATTTGCTGAAGCTGCCCATATGGGATCTGACGGCGGAAGCTTCCCAAAGGCTGCTGGCAGGGGAAAGTCTTAAATCTACCATGAGCTGGCTGGATCAGCAGGCTCAGGAAAGGATTGTACCATGATGAAGCAACAGGACGGAAAGGCCAGGATTAAAATTGCGCTGGTGGCGTTACTCGTCAGCGTGGTGATTGCGTTGATCAGTGTTCTTTTTGTCAGCTCGGTGCGGGAACAGCTCTGGCAGCAGTCCATCGGCACCATTCGGGAGAGTACCCAGCAGGGGGTGAATACGCTGCGGGTCCAGCTGCAGGAAGAATACAGGGTTATGGAGTCCCTCGCGAATTATCTGAAAAAATATACCGCCGGCCAGACGGAAGAGCTGGACGGGCTGATCAGCAGCTACAGCCGTATGGACAACGGGATTGTGTTGTATCTGGAAGACGGTACCATATTTCCGTCCGGTGATCCAGGTGATACGGCGGCAGCGGAATTTCTGGCCTCAGCTTCTGAGGAAAAGGGGATCATCGATCCTCACATCTGCAGCGGCACGGGCGTCAATGAATTTAACCTGTATATAAAAGTGATCCTGCAGGATGGAACGGAGGGATACCTTCTGAAATCGTACGAAGTGGGAGAGATTGTGGACAGCTTCACCGTATCGTTTTATCAGGATGCCGGTTTTTCCTACGTGGTGGACACCAGCGGAAATGTGCTGATCCGTCCGCCGCATCCGGGCAGCAACAAGACGGTGCAGAACCTGTTTGACATGCTTCCGGAATCTCAGAATGATTCCGCCAGACTGGACCAGTTTGCACAGTCCCTGATCGATAAAAGGACGGGATGGGCTACCTTCACATATCAGGATGAGGACACCGTATTCTGTTATATCCCATTGGGACTGAATTCTGACTGGTATCTGATCTCGATTATTCCGCAGAACGTTGTTGAGGCGCAGACGAATCAGATTTTAATCCGCACCTTTCTTCTGATTGCGGTTATCCTGATCGGACTGGCCATACTGGTGATCGTCTATTTGCGGTACGTCAAGCAGATAAACCGGAAGCTGAGGGGACAGGCCAGCTACATCGTGCATCTCTACAATGCAATACCGGAAGGCATCGCTCTGATAACCGTGGAAGCCCCGTACCAGCTGCTTCAGCTGAACCGGGAGGGGCTCAGGCTGCTTAATTTCCCGGAGGAGGCCTCTAACAACTCGCCCAATGGAAAGAAACTCATGGAATTTATCCATCCGGAGGATTATCCAATGATTGTGAACATCTTCCGGGAGGCGGCCGAGGGTGATCAGAAGCAATCCTTTGAGAACCGTGTCATGAGGGAAGACGGGAGCTTCTTCTGGTCGGCAGGACTGGTGGAAAAAACGCTGAATGAAGACGGAACCCCGATCCTCATCGCCACTTTCCACGACATTACATCGGAGAAGCTGGCGGCGGAAGAGGCGGAGCGGGAGAAGCTGCAGGAGCGCCGGATGCTGATCAGCGCGGTCTCCAACGTGTTCCCGGTCATTATCAGTCTGAATTTAACCTGTGATACGCTTAAATTCATCTATGTACTGCCGGGGCTCATGGCCAACCTGGGAGAGCAGGAATCCTTTCACAGACTGTATCAGGAATTTCTGGCTTCCGTGCATCCGGACTTTCAGGATGAATTCAGGAAGCGTCTGGCGCCGGAGAGCCTTAAGAAGACTCTGGGAATCCGGAGACAGGAGGTGTTCATGGAGGCCAGGCTGATGCTGGCGGACGGTCAGTATCACTGGACCTCCACACAGATCATTTACGTGGAAAATCCGTATTCCAGCGATCAGCTCGCCATCCTGTTATCACGCCGGATCGACGAACAGAAGTATGAGGAGGAACAGAACCGGCAGGCACTTCAGAGTGCTCTGGAGAGTGCAAAGGCGGCCAGTGTGGCAAAGAGTCAGTTTCTGTCTAATATGAGCCACGATATCAGGACGCCGATGAATGCCATTGTGGGCATGACGGCGATCGCCGCTTCCCACATGGAGGATCAGGAACGGGTTCGGGAATGTTTAAGAAAGATTAATCTGTCAAGCCAGCATTTGCTGAGCCTGATTAATGATATTCTGGATATGTCGAAGATTGAGAGCGGAAAGATATCCCTGCGGGAGGAGCCGTTTAACTTTGCAGATCTGGTGGCGGAGGTTACGGAGCTGATACGCCCACAGGCCGATGCGGATCACCTTCGCATGGACATCAGTTTGCTGGGGGTAAAGGATGAGATGGTGATCGGTGATCCGCTCCGAATCCGTCAGATCTGTTTCAATATTTTGAGCAACGCAGTCAAGTATACGATGGAAGGCGGCCGCATCACGGTTAAGGTATACCAGAAAAACAGCGGCCTCGGGGAGTATCGGAATTACGTATTCGAGTGCATGGATACCGGACTGGGCATGAGCCCGGAATTCCTGGATAAGCTTTTTCTGCCGTTTGAACGGGTACAGGATTCCACACACAGCAAGACCACCGGAACCGGTCTCGGCATGGCCATCACAAAGAATATCGTAGATATAATGAGCGGCGATATCCAGGTGAAGAGCGAGCTGGGGAAAGGCTCCACCTTTACTGTGACTCTGCCGCTGCGGCTGCAGAACGCTCCTCAGGAGGAGATTCCTGGAGAATGGCTCGGCATCCACTGCCTGATCACAGATGACGATATGCAGACCTGTAAAAATGTCACGGAGCTGCTCGAGGATATCGGACTGCGTGCGGAGTTTACGACGGAAGGCATGAGGGCGGTAAGTCTGGCGGCTCAGGCCATGGACAGCATGGATCCGTTCGAGCTGATGATAATCGACTGGAAGATGCCGGATATTGACGGGGTGGAGATCACGAGGCGGATTCGGAAGATCGCTGGGAATGAGGTGCCGATCATTATTCTGACCGCCTACGACTGGTCCGATATCGAGGACGAGGCCCGGGAGGCGGGCGTGACGGCATTTCTGGCGAAGCCGTTCTACCGTTCCAAGATCTGCTACCTTTTAAGGGAGCTGGAGGAAGAGATGAATCCTGTCGAATACAAAGAGATGGGGGACAGCCGCGATTTTCAGGGCAAACGGGTTCTGCTGGCTGAGGACAATCTGCTGAACCGGGAGATTGCCCGCACACTGATTGAGGAGATGGGGGCTGATGTGGAGGAGGCTTGCGACGGAGGGGAAGCGGTTCTGAAGGTAAGCCGTTCGGAAGAAGGATACTACAGTCTGATTTTGATGGATGTTCAGATGCCGGTCATGAATGGATACGAGGCGACGAAAGCCATACGGAATCTGGATCGGAAGGATGCAGCGCGGATTCCTATTGTGGCCATGACGGCCAATGCATTTGAGGACGACCGGCAGGAAGCGCTTCGATCAGGCATGAATGATCATTTTTCCAAACCGATCGATGTGAAGGCGCTGGAGAAGCTGCTGGCTCAGTATCTGTTGCGAGCGGGAGAGGGGCAGGAATGATGATAAGGAGAAAGAGTGCATTGAGGGATTTAAAGGTATCAAAGAAGTTGACGATCTCATATACGATCATACTGACCCTGCTTATTATGAGCTGTGTGGTGAGTATAGTCGATTTTATCAGGCTGGGAGGGCAGATAGAGACCTTCTATGACGGACCGTTTACTGTAAATGACAGTGCAAGTGTTATTAATTCAAACTTTGAACGGATGCAGAAGTCTGTTTACCGTTCAATATCGAATACGGATTCCGAAATTGTAAAAGAAGCGATCACAGATGCCAGGAATTCTGCTGCAATCATACAGGAACAGCTTCCGGTTGTGAAAACGCATTTCATGGGCGATCAGCAGATTATCGACCGGCTGGATGCAGCACTGGCAAAGCTGGCGCCCATGAGGGAACACGTTCTTACGCTTGCTTCGGAGGATAAGAAGGCCGAGGCGGCGGAGTATATGGAGCATAATAATATTATCGCGATTCAGGAGGCTCAGGCGGAACTGAACAGTCTGATTGAGAGCGGGAATAAAAAGGGAGAGAATCTGGTATCGGGACTGAGAGAAAAGCAGGCGATGGCTGTATTTACCGTGATCATCCTGGGAGGAATCAGCGTGGCGGTAAGCGTTGTATTCGGAGTTTACATAACACACGGGATCACTCAGCCGGTCACAGAACTGGAGCAGGCGGCACGCGCCATGGCCAAAGGAGAGTTTTCGACGGTCCGCGTTGCATATGATTCCAGGGACGAACTGGGAAGCCTCGCTGGGGATATCCGCAGCATGGTGAAGACTTTGACAGATGTCATTCAGAATGAAACCTATATCCTGAATGAGATGGCGGAGGGGAATTTCAGCGTGCACAGCGAAAGAGATGAGTATTATATCGGGGAATTTGAGCAGCTGCTGCGCTCCATGAAAAAGATCAACCGCGGATTAAGTGAGCTTCTGCTTCAGATCAGCCAGTCGGCAGACAATGTGGCGGCCAGTTCGGAACAGGTATCCTCCGGTTCACAGAATCTGGCGCAAGGAACCACGGAGCAGGCCGCTTCCGTAGAGGAACTGACCGGCATGATGAGCGAGATATCAGATCAGGCATACCGGAATTCCAGGGACGCACAGGAGGCCAGTGAAAAAGCGCAGATGGTCAAAGAAAATGCAACCGAAAGCAGCCGCTCCATGCAGGAGATGGTGAAGGCTATGGCGGAGATCAGCGGTAAATCCGACGAAATCAGGAAGATCGTTAAGACGATTGAGGATTTCTCCTTCCAGACCAACATTCTGGCATTGAATGCAGCGGTGGAAGCCGCGCGTGCAGGAGACCGCGGCAAAGGCTTTTCCGTGGTGGCAAATGAGGTGCGGAGTCTGGCAAACCAGTCGTCCGCTGCTTCTAAGAGTACTGCAGCCCTGATTCAGAGTTCCCTTCAGGCTGTAGAAAACGGCCGGAAGATCGCGAATGAGACAGACAATGCGCTGGCGGAGGTGGTGAGCGGGATTGATAACGTGTCGGAGCTGCTCTTCCATATTACGGACGCGTCGTCAAAACAGTTTGACGCGAACCGGCAGGTCACGGAGAATATCAATCTGATCTCCGAAGTGGTTCAGACGAATTCCGCCACGGCGGAAGAGTGCGCCGCCGCAAGCGAAGAACTGGCTTCCCAGGCGCAGCTCCTAAAGGAACTGGTCAGTCATTTCAAGTTGGCGGATCTGGCGGAAAGTCGCGTGTAGATCCGTATAATAATGTCCTTTTTGCAGAAGATAGCTATGGATCAAGTCATTGCATGAAAACAGGAGCTGCAGATGAGCAAAAAAGGAAAGACAGCGGTATTATCCATAGCCATTATTCTGGTAATAGGTTTTCTATTTGGTGTTGTATTTATAAGTAAAGTCATTCCTCCGGGGGAAGAGTGGATTTCCTACCAGAATGACGAGGTAATTCAGATCATCGATGCCCAGCTTCAGGGGATCGATATGGAATCGGTTGTGAAAGAAAAGAGCGGTTATATCGTAGAGAAGAGTATACACGAGATACAGCAGGAAGTAGAAAAGGGAAATCTCAGTTACGAAGAGATCACTGCTGTCTGTCTGTATCGAATTAAGACAATGGATCAGAAGGAAAATGGTCTTAATTCCGTTATAACGATTAATCCTGACGCAATGGAAGAAGCGAGAAACCGGGATAGGGAGTACAGGCGGGATCAAGGTTCCCGTTCGGAATTATATGGGATTCCGGTGATGCTGAAAGATAATATTAATACGGCCGGTATGGCTACCAGCGCAGGGGCGGAGGCCTTTGCCGATTTTTATCCGGAAAAAGATGCAGAGGTTGTAAAGAATCTGAAAGAAAATGGAGCAGTTATTTTAGGAAAAAATAATCTTTCTGAATTTGCTAATTATTTATCCAGGACTATGCCCGCCGGATACAGCGGACGCAAAGGGCAGACGGTTAATCCGTTTGGTCCGTTAAAACTATCACCTTCCGGTTCCAGCGGCGGCAGTGCAGTGGCGGTTACGGCCAACCTGGTCCCCGTATCAGTCGGGACGGAGACAGATGGCTCCATCATAGCACCGGCAGCTGCAAACTCGGTTGTAGGATTGAAGCCCACTCGAAAAGAGGCTTTATCCGAAGGCGTGTTTCCTCTTATCAAACAAATTGATACAGTCGGGCCGATTGCCAAAAGTGTCAGGGATGCAGCAATCGCATATCAGGCCATGTCAGGCGAGAAAATATCTCTGAACTTTGAAAAAGATACGCTGAGAGGAAAAAAGATTGGTGTCGTGGGCTATGAGTATAATGATAAGAACGTGCTCTCTGAGTTAAGAGAAAATCTGCAGAGTATGGGAGCAAATGTTGAGAATGTGGAATTAGACTCTGCTGGAATCCTTGTTTTTAATAATATTTTTCAGTCCTTTAAAAACGATTTCGAAGAATATGCGGAAAATTATGATCTTCCGATAAAAAAGCTGGATCGTTTGCTTAAATATAATCGTGAAAAGCCGGGGCGGAGAATCAGATATGGACAGGATCTTTTGGAAGAAGCGGCTCAGGTCGAAAACCCGGACAAAAGTATAGCAGAGAAAGCAATACAGAAAGCCAATGGTGTATTGACTGCCCTTTTCCAGGAAAACCAGCTGGATGCAATCGTATTTTTAAACAGTTCCGGCACTACAGTTCCGGCCGCCGCGGGTTATCCCGAATTAACGGTGCCATTTGGAACGGGAAAAGGTAATGTGCCGCAGGGAGTAACCTTTGTTGCCGAATCGGGTGAAGATGAGAAATTATTAAATATGGGATACAGTTTTGAAGCCCATACACAGGGACGCCGGGTTCCTTAGAAGCTGCCATACTTTCCAGGGTAAAAAGAATAGAATGCAGGTAAAAGGCATTATGAGTCAAATCAGACTCATAGTGCCTTTTGACGATTTCTGGCCGTGACGCAGAGTTGACTGTAAAGCTGCCGGTTGAGGATTAAATCCTTATTTGACAGCGGGGAAGGCAGCGTGTAGAATTTAAGTAAATACAGGTGGAGAGGAAAAGAAAAATGAAGCCGAAAATTGACCACATCCATGTAACCGTTGCGGATATCAAACGGGCGGAGGCATTTTATGATCAGCTGCTGCCGATTCTTGGATTTGATCTGTCCCTGAAGGAGCATGACACGGTGCCGGAACATGAATATCAGATTGTCGAGTACCATAATCAGGAGTTTTCGTTTGGAATTGTGAACCAGAGGTCTCAGTATGAGGGAGACAGAGTCAGCCGGCGCAGAGCGGGAGCCCTGCATCATCTGGCTTTCCATGTGGACAGCAGAGCGGAGGTGGATGCTATGTTTGCGCGTGTTTCGGCGGTTCCTGCGGTCATCGTCCACCCGCCCCGGTGTTATGAGGAATACTGTACCGATTACTATGCATTTTTCTTTAAGGATTCCGAGGGCATCGAATATGAAATTGTAAATTTTGCAAGAACGAAGTATTTCCACTGATGGACAGGCGAAGGCAGGTGAGGTCAAATATGGAGTACACAATACGGAAAATGAAACAATCGGAATATCCATTGCTGGAAGATTTTTTATACGAGGCGATATTTGTGCCAGAAGGCATGAAGCCGCCTGCAAGGTCGATCCTTAAGACACCGGAGCTGCAGGTCTACACTGCGGATTTTGGAAGTCAGACGGCGGATCAGGCGCTGGCGGCGGAGGCAGACGGAAAACTTGTGGGGGCCGTATGGGTGCGGATCATGAATGACTACGGTCATTTCGATGACAGCATGCCGTCACTCGCAATATCCCTCTACGGGCCGTACCGTGGGCTCGGTATAGGAACCGGGCTGATGAAGGCCATGCTTACCCATTTAAAAGAGATCGGGTTCAGCCGTGTGTCTCTCTCTGTACAGAAGGCCAATTATGCGGCGGGACTGTATCTCCGTCTTGGGTTTCAGATCGTCGCCGAACATGCGGAGGAGTATCTTATGGTATGTGAACTGTAGAAATTTCAGTTGGATACCACGGGGAATTTAACGGTAAGGATGTCTGAGCAGCATTGACTTTTTATTATCATAGTGATAATATTCTTGTAGGCAATGCGAGGAGGATGCAGAATGGATCAGAAAATAATGGATTGCTTTGCCAATCCGATTAAATGTAAGCTGCTGCTGGAAATATACGCTTCCGGTCAGACGACCGCAAAGCGTTTGTCGGAGCTATACAGCGATATTCCGCAGGCAACGCTGTACCGCTATTTGAAGCGGATGACAGACGAAGGGATCTTAAAAATCGTGGGAGAGAATCCGATCAGGGGAACTGTGGAGAAGACCTATGCCCTGGCTATTCCCCTGGGCGAAGGGATAGAAGATATCGTAAGCTCCAATTCCGGGGAGGCGTTTATGCTGCTCTTTATGAACTATATGCTGGGACTTGTCAAGCAGTTTCAGGAGTACTGTAAACGTCCGGATATCGATATCATGGAGGACCATCCAGCCTTTACCATGGCCCCCGTCTATGCGACCAATGAAGAGTTGGAAGCTGCGGTCGGGGAGTTTGCGCGAATTATCGAGCCGCTGCATCATAACCCGCCGGCTCCGGGCAGAAGACTGAGAACCATTGGCCTTATCGTGACACCACCCGAGACATACAATGAGTAAATCAGAGACGGCTCTTTCCGGAAATACCGCATCATGCTGACAGCAGAGAGGCGGAAATTTTTGGAAGAGCCGTTCTATTGACTTATTGTTATCAATATGATAATATTATAAAAATGATGATAGTATCATGATGATATAAAACAATGGAGGATATTATTATGGATGTACTCATAGCCAACTTACCGCTTTTTATCCCGCTTATCATTGCCGAAGTGCTCCTCGCAGTCACGGCGCTCATTCATGTGTTATGCCATCCGCATTACCGGTTTGGAAATAAAATCATGTGGGCTTTGATCGTGCTTTTCATTCAGGTGATTGGGCCGATCGCGTATTTCGTCCTGGGACGAGGGGAGGAAAAATGAATATTCTGACGATAGAGGATTTGTCTAAAAGCTTCGGAGGACAGAAGGTGATCGATCGTCTGAAGCTAACCGTGCCGGAAGGGGCCGTATTTGGATTTATCGGCCAAAATGGGGCGGGAAAGACAACGACTATGGAAATGGTATTGGGTCTTTTGAAAGCCGACAGCGGGAGTATTACCGTCTGCGGGGAATCGGTGAAGTATGGAGGGACAGCGGCCAACCGTCATATCGGCTATCTGCCGGATGTCCCGGAATTTTACACGTACATGAACGCCGTCGAATATCTTGCGCTCTGCGGCGAGATTTCCGGGCTTCCAAAGGAAGAGACGAAAAACAGGAGCCATGAACTCCTGAACCTTGTGGGACTGGAGAGCGTGAAGAAACGGATCGGCGGTTACTCCCGCGGCATGAAACAGCGTCTCGGCATCGCGCAGGCGCTGCTGTCTCAACCGCGCCTGCTGATCTGTGACGAGCCGACAAGTGCCCTCGATCCCGTAGGACGGAAGGAGATACTGGATATTTTGATGAAGATAAAAGGCACCACGACGGTGATATTTTCGACGCATATCCTGTCGGATGTCGAGCGGATCTGCGACCATGTCGCCGTATTGCACAGGGGCGGCATTGCAGTCAGCGGAACGCTTCCCGAGATCAGGGCGCTGCATGGGCGGGACAGTCTGATGCTGGAGTTTTCCGGCTGTGATGATATCCGTACATTTGCGGCCAATGAGCAGATTGTTCCTCTGCTGGAACACACGGAGATGAAAGAGCGGGAAATGATCCTGCATGGAACGGATATGAACCGGATTCAGCATCGCGTTATTGCGGCACTGGCAGAGACAAAGATTTGTCCGCTCAAAATGGAGCTTATGGAGCCGACACTTGAAAATTTATTCCTGGAGGTGGTGAAATGAGTGGGATGGCCGCGTTTACGAGAAAAGAACTGGTGGAAAATGTCCGCACCTACCGTCTGTTTCTGATGCTTGCCCTGTTCTTTTTCTTTGGAGTATCGAGCCCGCTGCTGGCGAAATTTACTCCTCTTCTCATTGAAACATTTGCAGTGAATATGGAGGTAACGGTGAAGGAACCAGGCGCGGCGGACGCATGGATGCAGTTCTATAAAAATGTGTCCTCTCTCGGCCTGAGCCTGATGATCATTCTGTTCAGCAGCAGCCTGTCCGGGGAATACGCAAAGGGCACGCTGACGATCATGTTCACGAAAGGCCTGTCCCGCAGGGCGGTAGTTCTCTCAAAATTTACTTCCTCTGCGGTGATTATGACGGTGAGCTACTGGCTTAGTTTTGCTGTCGCCTGGGCATATACCGCATATCTGTGGCCGGGAGAGGGCTTTAAACACCTTCTGCTGTCAGCCTTTGTGGTGTGGCTCACCGCGTTGCTGTACTTATGTATTCTTATGCTGGGCTGTGTCATGTTCCGTCAGGCATTCACCGCAATACTGTTTCTGCTGGTGTTCACCGTCGTGATGGGACTTTTGAGCATGACGCCGCTGCTGGAAGGCGTCAGCCCATCTTTTCTTGTCGTGAAAAATGTAGATCTGCTCACCGGAGAAGCAGCAGCTTCCCAGTTTATACTTCCTGGGATTCTTACCGTAATTCTGTCGGCGGTACTCCTGCTCCTGTCTGTTATGGTGTTTGACAGAAAGACGTTATGAAAGTCCGGCGGCTTTGAAATCTTCCTCCCCTCTAATCAGACAGGGAAGGTGAGCCGCGGCTCACAGAAGAATTGGCAGTCTTCCACGATTTTGGACTTCTGATTATACCAGCCGTTTTCCAGCGCGACCGCGCCCCGTGTTTAAAATTTCCCTCTTCTGCCAATACTTGTTAATAACAACTGGTGAAAGTGAGGAAAAGGTATGAGCAGGCGTTATCATGTGTATTCCCTGTCAGACCCCTCGAAGGCACAGCGAATTGTCGGCGAGATCGGAAAAATGGACGGGGTAAAGAAGGTGGACATTTCTGAGGACTTGAGGGAGATGGCCATCGACGCGGATGCCGCGGAGTTCAGCACGGTCATGGACCGGGTGGTGAACATCTGCAATAAGGTTTCTTATGGATGCGAAGTGAAATATAAGTTTTCATGAGCAGACGGTGAGCGGCGGAGAGGAGAAGAAATCCTCTCCGCCGTTTCTGTATGGAAAAGTGATTATAGTCCTTTTACTATAATATCTCTGTCTAAAACTGCTTTTTTGTGATAGATTAAAGAGAGGCGGCTGTGTGAATGCAACTGGCTGTCTAACTAAGAACCCAACTAACTAAAAAAACAACTAACTAAAAACCCAACGGAGAGGAGCATCAAATTGAGTACGTTCATATTCGAAAATCTAATATCTGAAAAGATAATCTCCTCCTCCTGGGGGCTGCTGAACCTGCTCTATCCGGCCGCGGCCGGTGTGGGGCTCATTTTCCTGCTGAACCGCCTGTTAAAGCCCCGCTTTGGCCGGCCATGGCTGACTGCGGCTGCCATCCCCTTTCTTATTCATCTTGTCACTGCAATGGTAATCGGGTGGGAGCCGGGGCTTCAATGGTCGGTTCCGGGAACCTGGCTGCTGTGGTACCCCGTGATTCTGCTGCTCTTATGTTCGGTCTTCTACAAGGGACCGGCTGCTGCGAAGCTCTATCTGGCAGTGACCTTCTGTACGTTTTACCTTCTGACGATGCAGACAATGGAACACCTGGGCTACATTCTGTTTCAAATGGCGCTGCACGCGGAGCTGCCGCCTGGGGACAGAGAGCTGCCGGTCCTTATATTCTATACGTGTCCATTTTTTACGGGGCTGCCGTACCCGGACAGTTTTCTTCGGGCGGTTCTATACAACAGTGTCTTTTTCATAAGCCTGGCCGTGGCCTGTGTTTTGATTCTGATCTCCAGCCGCTGTCTGGCCGTGAAGCTAAAACGGCGCACGTGGGAGATGAAATGGAAGGAAGTAGTCTTTTTACTTCTGCCGGCGGGCGCAGGGATATCCTTCTATATTTTCATAAACTTTATTAAACAGGTTTTGTTCGAGACAGCGGCGGTGGAGCTTGTAAAATGGTACGGCCCCGCGTTTTATCTGCTGATTCCCGCGCTGACGCTGGGCCTCATGGCGGCGGTTCTGTATTCGTGCGATATCTATGAACAGCTTCTGGTTTTCGGCGAGGAAAAAGGAAAGGCGGACATGCTGGAGAATCAGGTGGAGCAGATGGAAGGGCATATTCAGGATATCGAGCGGCTCTACACCGGAATCCGTTCCATGAAACATGATATGCAGAACTATCTGTTCGATATCAGAAGCCTGCTGAGCAGCAGGGGAATCCGGGTGGAAGACGATCCGGAGGGGCTGGGCGCGTATTTCTCGGGGATCGGAGAAGCCCTCGACCGGATGAATGCAGTCTACCACACCGGAAATCCGGTGACCGATGTGGTGATCAACGAGAAGTACCGGCAGGCACGCAGTCTGGGTGCTCAGTTCACCTGCTCCTTTCGTTTCCCGGAAGCGTACCGCATCAGCGCATTTGATATCAGCATTATTTTAAATAACGCACTGAACAATGCGCTGGAGGCGTGCGAACGGCTGAAGGAGAAGAATCCGGAGGCGCCGCTCTCCATTCAGATTGAGGCATACTGCAAAAACAACGTGTTTCTTATGGAAATTACCAATACCTTTGACGGGATTTTAAAGCATGCGGAGAGAGAACGCTTCCTGATGACGAGGAAGGAAGATCCCTTTGAACACGGACTGGGATTTCAGAATATCAGACGGTGTGCGGAGAAATACTTTGGCACAGCAGATTACCGCTACAGTGAGGACCGTTTCTATTTAACCGTGATGCTGCAGCGGGTATGGAAAGCGGAATAAAAACAGGCCGGGGCAAAATCGCCCGGCCTGTTACTGTTCTCCCCGTTTTAAAAAATGCATATAGGTGTCAACGAATTCAGAATATCTCGTCTTGGACAGCAGCAGGCTGCTTCCGTCCGTCAGCCGGATCGTCTGGCGGTTATAGCTGTTGATCTTCTCCAGATTCACCAGAAATCCCCGGTGGCAGCGGTAGAAACGGCTGCCTAAATGCTTTTCCAGATCATTCATGGTGGCATAGATCTCAAACGCTTCCTTTTCCGTGTGGATGACTACTTTTCTCAGATTGCTCTCCACGTAGAATATCTGGCTCGGACAGACCCGGATATGATCGGTTTTCGTGTGGAAAAAAAGAGCCTTCTCATCAGTATGTTCTTCACATTCTGCCGCGGCCATTTTAAGAATCTTCTCAAATTTCTCTTCATCCAGGGGCTTTAAAAGATACTGGAAAGCAAATAAGTCAAAAGCATCAAACACATATTCGTCGTATGCAGTAATAAATATGACGGCAGGGCGGTGAGGCGTGCGCGAAGGAGTCCGGCTGCGCAGCTGCTTGATCGTCTCCAGTCCATTCATTTTCCCCATACTTATATCCATTAGAATGATATCGAACTCTGTCGAGGAGCTTAACAGATCCATACCATTATGAAATGCTTCAATACCGGCTTCAGGAAGAATTCCGGAACATAGTTTTGTTAGATATGTAAGCATATGTTTATCGTCGTCGCAAATCCCAAGCTGCAGCATAATACCCTCCTTATAAATCCGTATCTGCACTTCCATGATTTTATCATATGCAGTGCGGGGATGCAAAGCCTGCGTCATGAGTAGTCGTGGAAATGTAACGAAAAGTTGGAAAGTATTTCCTCATCCATAGTTGTGCACTATGTATTAAACTATCATAGGCAGGAAACGAGGGCGATTCAGATGAAAAATTAAATAATTAAACACAGATTCAATGCTTTTCATGAAGTATTTGAAATGTATCCGGCAGCCCATAGGGTAAAAGAGAGAAGGCAGAGAGAAAAACACCAGAAAGATTGTAAAATTTAGTAAAATCATATTGACAAAACTTAATTTCTAGTGTATATTTTAAATATAATTTAATTGCTAATTAAATAAAAATTCAATAGTGTTTAACAAGGAGGAGAATCGTGAAAAGGAAATTAACAGCAGTTCTTACAGTTGCCCTGGCAGCGGGGATCATGGTAACGGGGTGTGGCAGTTCAGGTTCAGGTACGACGGCAAAGGAAAGCGCAGCAACTACGGCGGGAGATACCACTGCAGCAGGAGATACTTCAGCAGCAGGAGACACTGCCACAGAGGCGGCGAAGAGCGGAGAGGTAACGACCATTCGTTTCTACGGATCCGATTCCGAGTACAACCAGAATATCGTAGCGGGCTTCCAGTCAGAGAACCCGGATATTAAGGTTGAGATCGTACCGGTAGACTTCGATAACGCGGAGCAGATCATCAAGACAGGCATCGCTTCCGGTGATCCGGTCGACGTAAGCTTCTTCTGGGGAAGCCAGATCAATGCATTTACAGATGACAACATGGCATACGACATAACTCCATACTTAACAGAAAACAACAATGAGTGGAAAGATACATTTGTTCCGGCATACATAGACGCAGGCATGGTTGACGGTAAGTACTACGCCGTAAGCTACCAGCCGGTTATCGAGACCATTTTCTATAACAAGGATTTATTTACTCAGTATAATGTAGAGCTTCCGAAGACATGGGATGAATTTGTAGAAGCATGTAAAGTGTTCAAGGACAACGGTGTATACGGCGTAGGCAACTGGAACGGCCAGAACCACCAGCTGCTTCAGTTCGCATACCAGTATATGGCCAATGACGGAACGCTGGAAGAATACGTGGCAGGCAAAGGCGACTTTACACAGTGCGAAGGCTTAAAGAAATGTCTTGAAAACTGGAAATCCGTTTATGATGCAGGCTACTGGTATCCGGGCGAGGGCGCTTTAACCTCCACCAAGGACCAGACTCAGGCGGCGTGGTATCAGGGTAAGGTAGCCATGCTGTTTGACGCAGGCTCCAACGCAGGCGAGTACACAAAGAACAGTGAATTTGAAGTTGGCATCCTTCCATTCCCATACGTAGCAGAAGGCGGAAAGTATGCACTTAACACGGTAACAAATGCACTGTTCATTCCGGCCAATGCAAAGCATCCGGAGGAAGCGGTCCGTTTCATGAAGTACTATACCAGCGACGCAGGCATCGAAGAGATCATTAAGAGCGGAAGACTGCCAGCTACCATTTCCATGCAGGACAAGGTGGACAGCGAAATCTTAAAAGATCTTCTTGCTACCACGGTAGGCGACAATGTAGTCGGTTACAAGCAGATGCAGGGACTTTCTTCCGAGATCAATTCCTTCCTTCAGAATGATATGGTCGGCATGGTCTGCACAGGAACCAGCGTGGAAGACACACTGGAGCAGCTGGAAGATTTAAAGCAGGCAACCGTGAAAGGCGAATAAGGAAAGCAGTAAATACGCGCTGATAAGGGAGTGCTGACAGCGCTCCCTTTTTCCTTACATTGAGGTATAGAGTATGCAGAAATCAAAGAGAAAAATGAGCAATATCGAGAAAAAATATATGGTTGCAGGCTTTGCATTCCTGACGCCTGCTATTGTGATCTATCTTATATTTGCCGTCATCCCGTTTTTTGACAGTTTTATTCTGTCATTTCAGGAGTGGAGCGGTTTTGGACCGAGAACGTTTCTTGGTTTGAAGAATTATTTTTCCGCGTTCCGCGATAAAACGTTCCTCCTGGCCATCAGGAACAGCGTTTATCTCGGTGTGGCATCGGCGTTTTTCAGCGTGATCATAGGTGTTCTTATGGCATGGCTGCTTCTTTATGTAGGGAAAAAATGGGGCGGCTTCTTCCGGACCATCCTCTTTTCACCCAGCATGATTCCGGCTGTCATCACGGCGCTTATCTTTGCGTTCGTCTATGAACCGGAAATCGGTATTTTAAATAATATCCTGGGTACTCTCGGCCTGGAAAATCTGCAGCATGCGTGGCTGACCAACAAGGGGACGGCGCTCAACTGTATTCTGTTCGTATCGGCCTGGAAGCAGGTAGGACTTACCATGGTGCTCTGCTTTGCCGGTATGCAGGGAATCGACAACTCCTTAATCGAGTCTGCAAGACTGGATGGGGCGACGGATTTCCAGATCTTTAAGAAGATTATTCTGCCGCTTATCATGGCGTTTGTCCAGCTTTCCACAATATTTGCAGTTATGAGCGGTCTTAAGATTTACGATACTGTAGTAGCACTTACCAATGGCGGACCGGCCAAGTCAACGACCGTTATGCCGTTATGGATTCTTCAGAACTCGTTCTCATTTAACAATTACGGTTATGGTTCCGCCATGAGTATGATTTTTGTTGTCATTGTTTTAATCGGCATGGTTGTGGTCAAGAAGCTGGTAAGAGGAGGTAACTATGAGCGATAGAATGTTCGGCATGAATAAATGGATGAAGGTGCTTGCCTATACTGTTCTGGGCCTTTACACGGTCGTGGTTGCCTACCCGATCTTATTCATGTTTTTTACATCTTTTAAATCAAATAAAGAGTTCTTCGTAAACCTGTTCGGCCTTCCACAGAACGTGGAGATCATGAACTACGCCAAGGCGTGGAGTGTGGGAAAACTGGGTACCTATTTTGGAAACAGTGTAGTGGTCACCGGTGTTTCCGTAGCGGTTACCACGATTGTTTCACTGCTTGGCGGATATGCGCTGGCGAAGTTATACATACCGAAGGCAAACCTGATCATGGATGCATTTATGGTATTCAACTTTATCCCTGGTATTGCGATCTACATCTCCCTCTATTCCATGATGAGCAGGATGCATCTGACGGGCGGAAGAATTAGCCTGATTCTGCCTTATATTGCATGGCAGATTCCATTTTCCATGTATATCATCAAGCAGTACTTTGAGACCATACCCGAGGAACTGATCGAGAGCGGGCGAATCGACGGCTGTACGGAATTCGAGGCGTTTTTCCATATTATGCTTCCGCTGGTGAAGCCGGCGATTGCGACCATCATCGTGTTCACCTTTATCGGAAACTGGGGTGAACTGATGTGGGCCAACATTACGACGGCCTCCAACGCGCTGATTAAGACACTTCCCGTCGGCCTTCTGAATTTCAAGACGGAGATGGGCGTCGAATGGGGACAGTACACCGCGGGAATCTGCATGGTCACCCTTCCCCTGATGCTGGTATTCGGGTATTTTCAGAAATACTTTGTATCAGGACTTACGAATGGCGCGGTTAAGGGGTAATTTAACAATAATAATGATGAGAGGGAACGCGAATGAGATATACAGATTATAAGTTTCACGTACCGGAAGAAAAGATTGTAAGGCTGATCGTGAATACCGATGCTAAGAACGAGGCGGACGACCAGTTTGCGATCGTTCAGGCGCTGCTAAGCCCGAAATTTGAAAATGCAGGTATGATTGCGGCTCATTATGGAACGAGACATGAGGATTCCATGGAGCGGAGCTTTAAAGAACTGGAGGTTATCTTCGACAAGATGCATTTCCCGAAGGAAAACATGATTTTCCACGGCGCGCCTCATGCGATTCCCGACAAGACGACTCCGGTTGTGAGTGAAGGGGCGGAGCTGATTGTCAGAGAAGCCATGAAGGACGACGACCGTCCGCTGTTCGCAATCTTCTTAGGCCCGCTTACGGACCTGGCGAGCGCTCTTCTCATGGAGCCGAAGATCGCTTCCCGGATGACGGCTATCTGGATCGGAGGCGGAAGGTATCCGGCCGGCGGCCCGGAGTTTAACCTGGGTAATGACATCAATGCGGCCAATGTGGTGTTCCAGAGTAAAATGGAGATCTGGCAGGTTCCGAAGAACGTTTATGAGATGATGCCGCTGTCACTGGCGGAACTGGAATATAAGGTAGCTCCGTACGGGGAAATAGGAGAGTACCTTTTGCAGCAGCTGGACGAACACGCGCAGGAGGAGGGGCCGAGAAACAGCGCCTTCCGCACCGGAGAGACGTGGGTCGTCGGGGACAGCCCGGCCGTTGGCCTGCTCTTATATGAGCACAGATTTGAGTTTGACTGGGTCGAGGCTCCGCTGGTGACGGAAGACATGGCCTATGTTCATACGAAACTGAACAGACCGATCCGGATTTACCATTCCATCGACAGCAGGCTGATCCTGGATGACTTCTTTGCGAAGCTGGCGCTGTTTCATGCGAAGCATCCGGAAGGATTTAGCGGTTAAATGGATGCTGCGGAAAGAAGAGAATTGATATAAAGCGAATATAAACCGGTGCAGGTTCTTTTAAAAACCCACACCGGTTTATATTCGTTTGTCTATCTGGCTTTCCTTCCGCGCCGGAATACCGGCATGGAAGCAAGAGAAATCGAAACTTCAATCCACTGACCGCCTTCATATTCGTTACCGGTCTCTGCATCTGTCCATATTTCATTTCCCGGCAGATATACCGATCTTGTTTTAGCCCCCGCTTCCAGTACCGGCGCAACTAAAATCTCGCTTCCATAGCAGTATTCATCCTCGACTTTCCAGGCATTTGTATCACCCGGAAACTCATAAAACAGCGTCCGCATGACGGGAGTGCCCTTCTCATGTGCCTCCTCCATCAGCTTCCTGGTGTAAGGGCGCATTTTCTCACGAAGCTCCATATACTTTTTGCAGATTTCATAGACCTCTTCCCCATAGCTCCACACTTCATTGGCAGCGCCGGAACAGCAGTGTGCGCCGCCTGTCGTTCCCACCTGTGGCTGCCTGGGTTCCCGGTCGCCATGAAGACGCATGACGGGACAGAACGCTCCCCACTGGAACCAGCGCACAAACAGCTCGCGGAAATCAGGATCGTCAGGATTTCCACCGTGGAATCCGCCGATATCCGTGGTCCACCAGGCAATTCCCGCCAGCCCCATATTCAGTCCGGCTGCCAGTTGGTTTTTCATGCTCGTAAAGCTGGAGGCAATGTCGCCGGACCACACCAGCGCGCCGTATCTCTGGCTTCCCGCCCAGGCACACCGCAGGAGATTCACAATTCCTTTCTGCCCCTGTGATTCCATCCCTTCATAAAATGCCCTTGCATAATCATAGGGATAGATATTGCCGATTTCTAAGTCCGTTCCCAGATAATACCGGTAATTATCAAAATCATAGGCGGTATATTCCGGTTCTGCCTCATCCAGCCAGAATACCCGGATTCCTTTTTCGTAATAATTTTTCCGCACCTTCTCCCATAGATATTCTCTGGCTTTCGGATTGGTGGCATCTACATGTACGGTGGCCCCTTCAAAATCCAGACCAACCCGGAAACCCCGTTCCGTCCGGATGAGATAGCCTTGCTCCAGCATCTCCTGATAGTTTTCAGAATCCCGGGCCACGGTGGGCCAGACAGATACCATCAGTTCGATTCCCATCTCCTTTAATTCCCGGACCATAGCATCCGGGTCCGGCCAATAGGTTTCATCAAACTTCCACTCTCCCTGCTTTGGCCAGTGGAAAAAATCAATAACGATTAAGTCAATGGGCAGATTCCGTCTCTTATATTCCCGGGCTACCGTCAACAGCTCCTCCTGTGTCTGGTATCTCAGCTTGCACTGCCAGAAACCCAGGCCATATTCAGGCATCATGGGGACCGTTCCGGTTACGGCAGCATAGGCTTCCTCTATCTCGGAAGGCGTGTCTCCGGCAGTAATCCAGTAATCGATGATTTTGGAAGCATAGGCCTCATAGCTCATAATATTTTTGCCGAATACCACCCGTCCCACTGCCGGATTGTTCCACAAGATCCCGTATCCTCTGGAAGAGAGGGCAAATGGGACGCTTGCCTGGGAATTCCTGTGGGCAAGCTCTAAATCTGTACCTTTTAAATTCAAATATGGCTGCTGATACTGCCCCATTCCGTATATTTTTTCGTCCGGATCCAGAGATTCAAACCGGCAGGTTAAGTGATACAGACCACCGATATTCGGTTTGAATTCGCGGGCCTCCACTTCGAGTGCGCCGCATTTTGGATCACATACATCTTTTCGATTGCGGCAGTATTCCTCTAACAGCAGCTTTCCATCGCTGTTAAAAACCGTAATTTTTCCAAACTGCGATACGTTGGCGCGAATCTTACCATTGGTGATTTCCATCCCGTTTTCAGATTCCCTTATACTGGCAGTACTTGGCGGAACGTTTAACAAGGCCCAGTCCCCCTCTGGCATCCGGCTCTCTTTAAATGCCCGGATGCGCAGGGAATTATCGCCCCACGCCTCCAAAATCACTGTCTCCGAATCGTAATAATACCGTAATTTCCCTTTCTCTGCTGATAACATCTGTCGTCCTCCTGTTTTTTGACTAACCCTTTACGGCTCCGCTTGTCATTCCGCTGATAATGTATTTTTGCATAAAGATAAAAATCAAAGCAACCGGTATGATTGTAACAACTGCAAATGCAGTCAGATAACTCCATTTCGTTCCGTACTGCCCCATAAAATTAAAGATTCCCGCTGTGATCGGACGTTTTGTCTGATCGATGATAAAGGTCATGCCATAGGCTAAATCCCCCCACGCATACAGGAAGGAAAACACGGAACACACGACCACTCCCGGCTTCGCTATGGGGATCAGCACCCGGATAAAAGCCGTAAACCGGTTGCAGCCGTCAATATAAGCCGCTTCCTCCAGCTCCTTTGGGATGGATGCAAAATAATTTTTTAATATCAGGACAGAAAATGGAATCCCGATAGTCGCATCCGCCAGTATCGCGGCCACCGGCGTGTTGTATACATGCGTATTTTTAAACAGAATAAACATTGGGGTCAGCAATACGGAAACCGGAAGCATCTGAGTGACCAGAAAGCCCAGAAGAATTGCTTTTTTCCCTTTAAAATGATATTTGGCAATTCCATAAGACGCCGGCACTGCCAGGACAACGGCGATCAATGTGGCGCCTACAGAGATAACCAGGCTGTTTCCAAATGACTGAAACATGTTAAAATCGCCGGTGGCCACCTGAGCCACATAGGATTTTGTATTCAGTACCCTGGGAAATAAGGTGGGCGGTATCTGGAAGATCTCTTTTTCTGTCTTTAACGATGTGACCACAATCCAAAACAGCGGAAACAGCAGCAGACACAGAAGGAGTACCGATAAAATATTAAGTATGATATTCCTTATCCCGGTAATTTTCTTTTCCTCATCCATTACGCTTCCTCCTCATCTGTAATCTTTATATAAAATAAGCCGACTATCAGCAGAATCACCAACAGGACATTGGCAGCCGCAGAGCCTTTACTGTACTTAAAAAGCTCAAATGACAGCTTATAGGAATAAGTGGACAGCATATGGGTGGAATTAACGGGGCCGCCGCCTGTCATGACATAAACCAGGTCAAACACCTTAAAGGTATAGATAAAACCAAGCACCAGAACCGATTCTATAGTCGGCTTTAAAAGGGGAAGCGTAATTCTGAAAAAGGACTGTATCTTATTTGCGCCGTCAATGGATGCGCTCTCATACAATTCCTTTGGAATGGTGGTCAGCCCTGTGGAAATGAGGATCATATTAAACGGAATTCCAATCCACACATTGGCGCAGATAATTGCAAACATAGCCGTATTTGCAGATGTCAGCCAGTCTATATTTTTACCGATCAGACCCAGGCTGTGCAGAATAAAGTTTAATATTCCCACATCCGTTCCGAATATAAACTTAAAAATCAAAGCGGTCACCGTGATCGGTATCATCCAGGGCATCATTAAAAGTCCGCGTATGGGTTTGGAAAGCCGGAAATTCTGACTGAAGAATACGGCCAAAACAAAACCGATCATAAACTGGACAACCAGACATGCTACGGTAAAAATAAGGGTGTTCATAAGGGCCTTGTGAAAAACGGGATCCTTAAAAATCTCCGTATAATTCGCCAGCCCCGCAAATGGCTTATGCGCCGCTGTCAGCGTCTGGATCGTGACCTGCTGAAAGCTTAAAATCAGATTGTCCACAATGGGATATCCAACAAAAATCATCATATATATAAATGCCGGCAGGACAAACAGATATCCAATGTTATCATACCGGAAAAATTTCCTTGCCCTTTTCATAAGGTTTCCTCCATTTTAGGTTAAAAAGGGAGTATACGGGCATTCCGTATACTCCGCACAATCGGTTTTCCTTATTTTACAATGGTATCAATTGCCGCCTGGGCATCGGCTGCCGCCTTATCCGGCTCCATAGCACCTGTCATGACCTGGTTAAAGGCCAGGGAGATTGCATCCGATACGGATGGCCACTCAGCCAACGGACCTCTTGCTTTTGTATACTCCATCTCTTCGATGAATTTTCTATAAACAGCGTCCCCGTCTGCTGTAAACTGTGTCTTGGCAATCTCTTTATCTGCCGAAATATATCCCATGGTATTCATCATAAAGCTGACCTGCTCCGGCTGTGTTGCATAGTTTAAAAAGTCCAGCGCGCCCGCTTCATTGCCGCCTGCAATCACGGCCCAGTTTTCGCCGCCTAAATCAGAAGCAAATTCTTTATCCTTTGGTATCAATGCCACATCCCAGTTAAGATCCGGCGCTTCCTGTCTGATGGTAGGAATCTGCCACGGTCCATTGATCATCATGGCGACATTCCCGGAGATAAACTGATTCATCACATCACCCTGTGTCCAGTTGATGCATTCCTTACTCATCGCGTCGGAATCCACCAGGTCTTTGATAAAGGTCAGGGCCTTAATTCCGCCTTCTGAATTCATCTCATAGGAGGTGGCTCCGGTAGACCATACCCATGGCATGAAATTAAACGTGCCTTCTTCATTCTGAAGACTGCAGAAAGCAAATCCGCCCACATTGCCAGAGGTCAGTTTCTGGGCCGTGTCCTTTAATTCATCCCATGTCTCAGGCGCTTTTGTGATTCCCGCCGCTTCAAACATATCCTTGTTATAGTAAAGTCCCAGGCAGTTGCTTCCAAATGGCACACCGTAGAGCACATCCTCCAGCGTACAGGAAGCCACGGGACCGTCATAATAAGAGCTTACATCGAATTTACCAGTCAGATCAGCAAATATTCCCATGGTTGCATAGGAAGCATGGTCCGGGGAATCCAGCAATACAAGATCCGGAAGCTCACTGGCTGATGCGCCTATGGACAACTGCTTCTTAAAATCCGCAAAGGGTACGTATTTGGCAGTCAGTTTATACTCTGTCTGCTGTGTATTGTACTGATCGATCATCTCGTTTAACGCTTTTTGATGACTTTCGTTCTCCCAGTAATACCACAGTGTCATCTCTTCACCGGCTGCCGCCGTTTCTTTTGCCTCTTCCTTTACTGCTTCCGTACTTCCTGCCGCAGTAGTGCCGCTCACTGTTTTGGAATCTGCATTCCCGCAGCCTGTCACCATTGCCGCTGCGATTGCAGCCGCTGCTCCTAAAGCCGCCATCTTTTTTAATTTCATAAATTTCCCTCCTGTGTTCCTTTCTTTGATACACCTATCATAATATAGTTGGAAGCTGTACAAAACGGAAAATTTCTGCAAAAAGACCACTTATCTAAACTACTTGTGTGTTTTACGATACTCCGCCGGAAGCTGTCCCACACTGTCACGGAATACACGGCTGAAGTATTTCGCATTGGAATATCCCACTTGTTCAGCAATCTCATAAAGCTTTAGCTGACTTCCGATTAAGAGTTCCTTAGCTTTGTTGATCCTGAAATCGCGGATATATCCGCTGAACGTAATCCCCATATCCTGATGGAAAAGATTGCCCAGATATTCTGGTGTAATATCCAGTTTTCCTGCAATCTCATCTAAGGTGATGCCTGTCTGATAAAACTCCTGTATCATGCTTTTTGCCCTTTTTACCGTCAGCCGGATCACCTCCTTGTTATCCTCGGAGGCCGGCCGGATTTTTTCTGTCAGACTGTCCGACACCGCCTCAAGCTCCTGATGGTTTTTGGCCTCCATGATTGATTCCAGCATCTTCTGCTGTTCCAGCTTCTGATACTCAAGGCATCCAACCTCTTTTCCAATGTTGATAAATGCCCATAGAAAACGGACATAGCATTCCTTCACTTCCTTGGGGGTGTAGACCTTTTCATTGCGGAAATACTGATGAAAGCGGCTGATACAGTTTCTGGTCTTATCCATATCATTGGCACAGATTGCTATCTTTAACTGATTTTCCAGTTCTACGGGATAGACACATGGAACCGTCTGAACACGGGTGATCTTGGGATAGGAAATCATGATTTCTTCCCCTAATACGATATTCCAGTCCATATAAGGGTATAGCGTATCAAAGCCTGATTTCACTTCTGCATATCCTTCAGTCTGTATCCAGCCGATTGTGGCATGAAAGTCCATACGGATCTGATTTTGCAGAATCTGATACTGAAACCACCGTTCTAAGAGATGGGCATCCGGATAATCGTACAGGATTAACATCAGCGACTTCTCATAAGGCGATTCGATCATGCACCATTTCACATCCGGCCTTTGCTTCATAATCAGCTCCAGATTTTTCTTTGCGCGTTCCCTGTTTTCATCAAAATACCATCCGAGATAAACACAGATTTGAATCAACGGGGCGGCCTCTGCCAGACCGAACTTCTTTTCCATATACTTTTTCAACTGGGGATCCGGCTTCATCCCACCCCAGATCAGTCCGCCGATTGCCTGCTCTAAGGTCCCAACTCCCTCTAAATGCTCATCCTGTTCTTTTTCAAGCTGATGTCTTATATTGGTCAGCGCCCTGGAAAACTCCCCAAAGGAAATCGGCTTCAGCAGATACTCCGTAACCCCTGACTGCATCGCCTTTCTGGCGTATTCAAATTCCGAATAGGCACTGAGCACAATTGCCTTAGTTCCTGCGTTTTCCTGATGCAGCCGGTCCAGCATCTCCAGGCCGTCCATAACCGGCATTCGGATATCGGTGATCACCACGTCCGGTTTCAATTCGCGGATTAAAGCAAGGCCCTCCTGTCCATTTTCCGCGGCGCCTACGATCTCATATTCCTCGTTCAGTTTTTTCAGCAGCCGGCTGATTCCCTCCCGTATACGGATTTCATCCTCCACCACTACAATTCTCATCATACATTATCCCTCTCCACTGGAATGCAGATACTGATTCTGGTAAAGGCTCCTTCTTCACTTTCTATCTGCACCTTCGCACATTCCCCATAGTACATATAAATTCTGGTGATTGCATTTTCCATACCAATGTGATTTTTCTCTTTTGTTTCTTTGAATACCCCCCGGTTCATCTGTTCTACCACCTCTTTTGAAATTCCGCATCCATTATCATAGATGCAGATCTGAAGCATCTCATGCTCCGCTGCCTCTATTTTCACCAGAAGCTCATGCCTCCGGCTGACACCGTCAAAACCATGGATGATGGAATTTTCTACAAAAGGCTGAAGTAAAAGCTTATGAATCCGGTACTCCATGGTTTCCGGCCTCACGTCCACCTGACAGGAAAATCCATTTTTCAGTCTGGTCTGCTGCAGGAATAAATACTGTTTCAGCCATTCACATTCCTGGCGTACCGTCACCAGGCGGTTGCTGCCATCGATTCCATACCGGAGGATGGATGCCAGCGCACCAATGGAATTGCTGATTTCAAACTGATCGTTATCTATGGCCATCCAGTTGATGGTGTCCAGGGTATTATACAGAAAATGAGGGTTGATCTGGGCCTCTAACGCGGCAATCTGCGCATCCTTTTGCTTTTCCCCGGCTCTTTTTTCACGTTCGATTGCCTCTCCCAGCTTTTCCAGCATCTGATTGAACTGTCCGGCTATGCCTGCGATCTCTGTAGGCATATTTCTGGTTATGTTCACCCGGGCAGACAGATTGCCCTTCCCCGCCTGCTTCATAGCCTGGGATAAGTTCTTTAAGGAACCGGTCAGGCTTTTAATCAGCACTGCAATCAAAATCAGCAGCGCCCCCAGAGAAGCCGCCATAACAACGAGCATTATCCGCTGCTGTGCATCTAAACGCTCAATCACCTGATTTCTGTTTGAAACATTGACGATATCCCAGTTCAGTTTTTTATCATGTATGACATATACAGAACCGGTTTTGCTGGAAAATCCAAACTGGTCGGCAATATAATCCTGGTACTGTGCCTCCCTGGCGGCAATATCCTCTGACCAGTCTATGATATGCTGTCCTAAAAGCCCGCGGTCCTGATGAGAAACAATGTCCCCCTGACTGTCCACAATAAAGTGAAAGCTGCCGGAATCCTGCCCGGAGTTGTTGCAGATATCCTGAAGAAGCTGTTCATCAATGCTGATGACCACAATTCCCAGCTCCTCATTCAGATTCTTATAATTAATAATCCGGTGGGCGATGTGAAAGAGATAATTCTTGCTGTTATTGGATTCCTTTGTCTCTCTGGTGGAAAATACATGCGTCTGATTGTCTTCGGACACTTCCTGATACAGCTCCTGCCTGCTTATTCCAAGATTATCCACCCAGGAACTTTGCGTAGAGGAACCGGTCAGAAGGTCGTAGAATACCATTTCACCGCTCTGTGTGAAAACAGAGATGGATTTGATATATTCCTTGGTATAAAACAATCCGTGCAGCGTCCGTCGCAGCTGGCTGCGGCTGACTGAACGATCCTTCTTCTCATTTAAATTCTTAAGCAGGGCTACGATGTCATCATCTGTATAAATCTGAAACAGGATATCTTCATAGGATTCCAGCCATACATCAAGGCTTCCGCGGGTCTGCGACAAATTGGACCGGGTCATCTCATCCACATTATCTTTTACGATACCTGAGGTGTTGTAATAAGAGAACAGATTTAAGATGATTGCCGGTATAATCGAGGTAATGATGAATGCAAGTATCAGCCTTGCACGAAGGCTTGTGGTTCGCCCCTGATGCTTTTCCATATGAAATCACTCCTTATCCTGCCGCTTTTCTATCATATCATAAAAAAAAATTATATATATAAGAATATATCTTTTTTTCTGCAATGAACAGATGAGAAAACCTAAAAAGGAGCAGATATCCGGGAAAAAATTGATGAGAGGCTAAGAGATTCTTTTTGCGTTCCAAGTGTAAGGATCTCAGAAAGCACCTCGTAAAAACGAGTGATATCTGTCCGATCCAGCTCTGCCGTCTGATATTTGAAATAAAAATCCAAACCGCGGTTCTGAGGCGCCTGCATCACCGTTAAGTAAAGCTTCTGAATATCCGCCCTGCTTGAGAACCACTCGATGTTCAGCGGGATGTGTTTTAAAAATGGGTTGGGAGAGGAGAGAGGAAGGGGCTGACAGGTCAATGCGGCTCCTTCATAGGTGGTAAGCGGCGGCATCTCGAAGGTATCGGCAAACAGCGCATTTACCTGTTCCGGATCGAAGTCGGCGTGGCGGTATATGCCGTTTTGATAAGCCTTTATCTGCCGTATCCCATCCAGAAAAGTGGCATCCGGCAAAACTACGGTCCTGCAGGGGTAGCAGTGAATCCGGCAGCCGCCGCAGGTACGGCTCTGCCTGGAAGAGCGGCGGGATACGTAATT